>Ga0247727_10000949_pt1 | contig 70486 bp, 44 predicted proteins | sample WisWelCaveWW1625_FD_202498 | JGI IMG/M metagenome (GOLD analysis project Ga0247727, IMG submission 202498) | Biofilm microbial communities from Wishing Well Cave, Virginia, United States - WW16-25 | ecosystem: Environmental > Aquatic > Deep subsurface > Groundwater > Cave microbial mat | place... | reverse complement strand
GAGCGGCGCGCCGCGAACGATCCGCGTGCTGCTGGTCGACGACGAGCCGCAGGTGACGGCGTCGCTCGCGACCGGATTGCGGCGCCAGCGCTTCGAGATCCACACGGCGCAGTCGGCCGACGAGGCGGTGCACATCCTCGCCGAACACGAGATCGACGTCGTGGTCTCGGACGAGCGCATGCCCGGCACGACCGGCTGCAAGCTCCTCGCGCAGGTGCGTCGCGCGTGGCCGAGCACCAAGCGCATCATGCTCTCCGGCAGCACGGAGTTCAGCGCGACGCTCGCCGCGATCAACGAGGCGCACGTCTTCCGCTTCCTGACCAAGCCCTGCACTCCGGAGGACCTCGCCTTCTGCATCCGGCAGGCGGCGGCCTGCGGCGAAGCCGTCGTGGAGCCGTCGCGCCCGTCGCCGCCCGACACGGACTCGCGTCGGTTCCGCGACGCGATGGACCTGCTCTGGGTGGCCTACCAGCCCGTCGTGAAGGCGCGAGACCGCGGACTCTTCGCGTACGAGGCGCTGCTGCGCTGCGACGCGCCGGAGTACTCGAGCGCGGACGAGGTCCTGAAGCACGCGGAGCGCCTCGACGAGATCGAGATGGTCGACCGCCGGATCCGGACCCTCGCCGGGGACGACATGGCGAGGATCCCGGCCTCCACCCACGTCCTCGTGAACATCCATCCGCGATCGATGATGGACGAACACCTCTACTCCGGCGCGAACCCGCTGCGCACGTGCAGCGACCGGGTGATCATCGAGCTCACGGAGCGCGAGAGCCTCTCCGCGATCCGCGACCTGTCGGAGCGGGCCGAGCGGCTGCGCGCGCTCGGCTACCGGACCGCGGTCGACGATCTCGGCGCGGGCTACGCCGGGCTGTCGACCTTCGCCACGGTGAATCCCGACGTCGTGAAGTTCGACATGGAGCTGATCCGCGGGATCGACCGCTCGCCGACGAAGGCGAAGGTCGTGCAGTCGATGACCGCCCTCTGCCGCGAGCTCGGGATCCTGACGGTCGCCGAGGGCATCGAGACCGCCGCCGAGCTGCAGCGGGCGGTCGAGCTCGGCTGCGACCTGCTCCAGGGCTACCACATCGGCCGGCCGGCGAGGCTCCCCGCCCGATGAGCTCGGCTGCGACGCTCGCGGCACGGTCCGCACGAGTCTCGGATAGTGCGCTCGCGGCGGCGCTGGTCTGCTGGCTCGCCGTCGTGGCGGCCGCGATGGTCGGACTGTGGCGCTACAAGACCGCGCCCGGCCCCGTCTCGCCGTCGCCCGCGCGCTGGCCCGCGGAGAGCCGGCTCGATCGGACGGAAGGCCGTCCGGCGCTCGTGATGTTCGTACTCCCGATGTGCCCCTGCACGCGAGCGAGCCTCTGCCAGCTCAACGCGGTCGTGCCGCGGTTCGAGGGGCGCGTCGATGCGCACGTCGTCTTCGCGCTGCCCGAAGGCGTGGTTGAGGAGTGGCGGCGCGGCGGCTCGTGGGATCAGGCTGCCTCGATCCCGGGAGTCCGCGTGCACGCCGATCCGGGCGAGCGGGAGGCGCGGCTCTTCGGCGCGAAGACGTCCGGCTACGTCGTGCTCTACGACCGCGGCGACCGGCTCTCCTTCAGCGGAGGGATCACGGCGTCGCGCGGCCATGAAGGCGACAACCCCGGCGCGGACGCGCTGGCGGCGCTGCTCGGCGGCGAGCGCGCGCAGCTCGTGTCGTGGCCCGTGTTCGGCTGTCCGCTGGAGAATCCGCGATGAGGCGATTGGACGAGGACTCCGAGCCCGCCGGGACGCCGGCGGGGGCGACGGTCGCCGTCAAGGCGGAGCGCCTCTTCAACGAGCAGCGGCTCAGCGTCTATCGCCGTCGCGACCGCGTCTTCAGCTGGCTGATGCTGGCCCAGTGGGCGTCCGGGATCCTCCTCGCGATCGTCTGCTCGCCGTACGCTTGGGCCGGGAAGACGCACGCGATCCACGCCCACGTCTGGTACGCCGTCGTCCTCGGCGGAGCTCTCAGCGTCCCGATCATCGTGCTCGCCCGGCTACGTCCCGCCGCCGCGCTGACGCGGCACGCGATCGCGGTCGCGCAGATGCTGTGGTCGGCCCTGCTGATCCACCTGACCGGCGGCCGCATCGAGACGCACTTCCACGTGTTCGGCTCGCTCGCGTTCCTCGCCTTCTACCGCGACTGGAAGGTGCTGATCACCGCCACGGTCGTCGTGGCGGGCGACCACCTCGTGCGCGGCCTCCTGCTGCCGGAGTCGGTCTACGGGATCGTCAATCCGGAGTGGTGGAGGTTCCTCGAGCACGCGTTCTGGGTCGTGTTCGAGGACATCGTGCTCGTGATGGGGATCGTCGAGAACGTGCGCGAGATGAAGACGCTTGCCGGGCGTCAGGCGGACCTCGAGGAGGCCAACGCGACGGTGGAGGAGCGGGTGGCGCTGCGGACCCGCGATCTCGCGGCGAGCCGCGAGCAGTACCGGACGCTGATCGAGAGCACGAAGGCGATCCCGTGTGAGATGGAAGCGAGCTCGCTCCGGTTCGCTTACGTCGGGCCGCAGGCTCCCCGCCTGCTCGGCTACGCGGCCGAGACGTGGCTGCGGCCCGGCTTCTTCGGCGACCGGCTGCATGCCGACGACCGCGGCAAGACGCTCGAGCACTTCGGGCAGGTCGGCGAGCTCGACGTCGACAAGGACATGGAATTCCGGATGGTCCGCGACGACGGCGAGGTCGCGTGGGTGCGCAGCATCGTCTCGAAGTCGGAGGACGGCAGCAAACTGCGAGGAATGCTGTTCGACGTCACGGAGCGTCGGCAGATCGAGTTCGAGCTCCATCAGGCGCAGAAGCTCGAATCGGTCGGGCGTCTCGCCGCTGGCATCGCCCACGAGATCAACACGCCCATCCAGTTCGTGAACGACAGCATCCACTTCGTGCGCGACGCCGTGCGCGACCTCTCCGGGCTGATCGACAAGATGCGCGTCGTGCGCGACTCGGTGCTCTCCGGCGCGCCGTCGGCGTCGGCGGCCAAGGAGGCGGTGGCGGCCGAGGAGGATGCCGACCTCCCCTATCTCGTCGAGAACCTGCCGAAGGCGCTCGACCGCTCGCTCGACGGCCTCGACCGGGTGGCGACGATCGTGCGCTCGATGAAGGAGTTCGCGTATCCGGACCAGAAGGAGATGGCGTCCGTCGACCTGAACCAGGCGATCCGCAGCACGCTCACGATCGCCCGCAACGAGTACAAGTACGTCGCCGACCTGGAGGCCGATCTCGGCGAGATCCCGTCCGTCACCTGCCTCGCGGGCGACGTGAACCAGGCCGTCCTCAACATCGTGGTGAACGCGGCCCACGCGATCGGCGACGTCGTGAAGGGCACGGACCGGAAGGGGCGCATCACGGTGCGCACGCGCGTCGACGGCGACTTCGTGGTGATCTCGATCCAGGACACGGGCACCGGGATCCCGGAGGGGATCCGCGACCGGATCTTCGACCCCTTCTTCACCACGAAGGAGGTCGGCAGGGGGACGGGCCAGGGGCTCGCCATCGCCCGCTCGGTCGTCGTCGAGAAGCACGGCGGCGAGCTGACGTTTCAGTCCGAGCTGGGCAAGGGCACGACCTTCTTCATCCGCCTGCCGGTGCAGGGCGCGGAGCAGAAGGCGCTCGAAGGGGCGGCGACATGAGTCCGCGGCGCATCCTGTTCGTCGACGACGAGCAGCACATCCTCGAGGGTCTCCAGAACCTCCTGCGCAAGCAGCGGAAGACCTGGGACATTGCCTTCGCGCTCGGCGGACAGGCGGCGCTCGAGGAGATCGACAAGGCTCCGTTCGACGTGGTCGTGACCGACATGCGCATGCCGGGCATGGACGGCGCCGCGCTGCTGGAGCGCGTGAAGTAGAAGTGTCCGGCGACGACGCGCATCGTGCTGTCGGGTCACGCCGATCAGGACGCGGCCGTGCGCGCGCTGTCCGTCGCGCACCGCTTCCTGAGCAAGCCGTGCGACGTCGAGACGCTGCGGCTCGTGATCGAGCAGGCCGCCCGCCTCCAGACGCTGCTCTCGGACGAAGGGGTCCGCCGCGTCATCGGCAAGCTCGACAAGCTCCCGTCGGTGCCGAAGACCTACCACGAGCTGATGCGCGTGTCGGCCGACCCGAAGGCGGGCATCGCCGACGTCGCCCGCATCGTCGAGCAGGACTCGGCGATGTCGGTGAAGGTGCTGCAGATCGTCAACTCGGCCTACTTCGGGCTGGCGCAGAGGATGACCTCCGTCGGCAAGGCGGTCGTCTATCTCGGCGTCGAGATGCTGAAGGGGCTGACGCTCGTCGCCCACGTGTTCGCGACGATGGAGAGCGCGCCGGTCGAGGGCTTCTCGCTCGAACGGCTCCAGCACTACTCGCTGCTCACGGCACGGCTGGCGAAGCGCTTCCTGCGTGATCCCAAGCGCGCCGGGGAGGCCTTCACCGCGGCGCTCGTGCACGACGTCGGCCGGGTCATCATGGCGCTCTCCCTGCCGGAGAAGTTCGCGGAGATCGTGGCCGAGGTGCGCGCGGCGGACCTCCCGGTCCACGCGATCGAGAGGAACCACCTCGGCATCACGCACGCCGAGATCGGCGCCTACCTGCTCGGAGTCTGGGGTCTGCCGTTCCCGATCGTCGAGTCGGTCGCGTACCACCACAGCCCGAGCCAGGTCACCGAGGGCCCGCGCGACGTGCTCGCCGCCGTGCACGTGGCCGACGCGCTCGTCGACGCGACCTGCGTCGGAGAGCGCGAGATGCCGGCGGAGGTCGAGCTCGACATGCCGTTCCTCCAGAGCGCCGGCTTCGCGGGAGAGCTGGACGCGTGGCGGTCGCTCGCGGACGAGGAAGTCCTGAAGTGCGAGGAGGTCCGGTGAGTCGGCCCGGCGCGCAGCGCGCGGGCGGGCTGGAGTGGTGAGCATGGACGCGAATGCGAAGACTCGGATCCTCTGCGTCGACGACGAGCCGAACGTCGTCGAGAGCATCGCCCTCCACCTGCGCCGGCACTACGACGTGGAGACCGCGACGAGCGGCGCCGCGGGCCTGGAGATCCTCGGGCGCAACGGCGCCGTCGCGGTCGTCGTCTCCGACATGCGCATGCCGGGCATGGACGGCGCAACGTTCCTGAAGAAGGCGCGCGAGGCGGCGCCGAACACGGTGCGCATGATGCTGACGGGGCAGTCGGACCTCAACGCGACCATCGCCGCCGTGAACGAGGGCCAGATCTTCCGATTCCTGACCAAGCCCTGCGCTCCGCCCCTGCTGCTCGCCGCGGTCGGCGCCGCCGCCGAGCAGAACCGGCTGATCACGGCGGAGCAGGTTCTGCTCGAGCACACGCTCCACGGGAGCATCAAGACCCTGACCGACGTCCTCTCGCTCACGAGCCCCGCGTCGTTCGGGCGCGCCAACCGGATCAAGCAGCTCGTCAGCGAGGTCGCGGCCCGGCTCGGCATGAAGGAGCGCTGGCAGGTCGAGGTGGCGGCCATGCTCTCCCAGCTCGGCTGCATCACGCTGCCGGAAGACGTCGTCGAGAAGGTGAACCTCGGCCAGCCGCTCTCCGAGCCCGAGCAGAAGTTCGTCGCCCGCATGCCGGTCGTGACCGAGCAGCTCCTCGGCAACATCCCGAGGCTCGAGGTGGTCCGCGAGATCCTTGCGAGCGGCGTGCGGCCGTCGGGCCAGGTCATGGCCACGCTGTCGGACGCTGACAAGCAGGTGGCGGTCCGGGGCGCGCAGCTGCTGCGAGTCGCGCTCGATTTCGACGTGCTCGAGGCCCAGGGGAACACCGCGTCGATGGCGATCGACACCCTGCGCGGCCGCGCGGGCCGCTACGACAAGGAAGTGGTGGAGGCGTTGGCCGCGGTCCGCGGCGGGGCGAGCCTGGGAAAGAAGATCCGGGAGCTCCCGCTTTCGGGACTGCGCGTCGGGATGGTCTTCGCCGAGGACGTCAGGATGGTGAGCGGCACGCTCCTCGTCGCGCGCGGGAACGAGGTGACGCCGAGCCTCATGGAGCGCGCGCGCAGCTTCCGATCGGGGATGGTCCGCGAACCCGTGCGCGTCGTGGTCTCCACGACCGCGATCGACCCGTGAGCCGCGACGCGGCCACCCACTGCCTGGAGATCCAACGATGTCCGCCACGGTGCTCTTCGTCGACGACGAGCCGGCGCTCCTCGCCGGCCTGCGAGACACGCTCCGCAAGGAACCCTACGAGATCCTGACCGCCGAGTCCGCGGCGAACGCGCTCGACCTCCTCGCCCGCCGGCGCGTGGACGTCGTCGTCTCCGACGAGCAGATGCCGGGCATGGGCGGAGCCGCGCTGCTCTCGTTGGTCCGTCAGCGCTACCCGAAGACGATCCGCATCATCCTGAGCGGACAGGCGAGCATGGAGGCGCTGATCCGCGCGATCAACGAAGGCGAGATCTACCGCTTCCTCACCAAGCCGTGCGCTCCGATTCAGCTCGCGCAGACGATCCGCGACGCGCTGCTGCTCCGCACCCTCGCCCGCGAGAGCTCGCGCCTCCTGGCCACCTCGAAGAGGCGACGCGGACAGCTCGAGAAGCTCGAGCGCGAGAACCCGGGCCTCACGCACGTCGAGCGCAGCGACGACGGCTCGATCGTGCTGGACTGCCCGGACGACGTCGAGACGCTGATCCGCGAGCTCCGGACCGAGGCCGACCACGCGGCGAACGGCCCGGTGGAGAGAGTCGGCGCCGATCGCGGCCGCTGACGACATCGCTTCTGGCCGCGCGCTCGCGCCGCTATTACGCGGCGCCATGGCGCAGCGATTCGCCGGGAGCACCGCGATCGTCACGGGCGCGAGCATGGGGCTCGGGCGGGCGCTCGCGGTCGAGTTCGCGCGCGAGGGGGCGAACATCGTCCTCGCGGCGCGGTCGGAGCCGGAGCTGCGCGCCGCGGCGGAGGAGATCGGGCGGTTCGGCGGGAGGGCGCTGCCGGTCGTGACCGACGTGGCGCGGCGCGACGACCTCGCGCGCGCGGTCGAGAAAGCGCTCGCGGCGTTCGGCCGGCTCGACGTGCTGGTGAACAACGCGGGCTACGGCGTGACGGCGTTCCTCGAGGACGTGCCGCCGGCCGAGCTCGAGCGGCTCTTCAAGGTCAACGTCTTCGCGCTGGTCGACGCGGTGCAGCTCGCGCTGCCGGCGCTCGTGAAGGCGCGCGGGATCGTGGTGAACGTCGGCTCGGTGATCGGGCGGCGCGGCGTGCCGCCGGTCGGCGCCTACTGCATGACCAAGGCGGCGGTCGCGTCGTTCAGCGAGTCGCTGCGGGCCGAGCTTGCCCATCGCGGCGTGCACGTGCTCCAGGTCGAGCCGGGGCTCACGGCGACGCGCTTCTCCGAGAACCGCCGCCTCTTCGGGCCGCACGACCACCCGCGCTCGTTCCGCAGCAGTTTCGTCATGTCGGCCGAGACGGCGGCGCGGCGGATCGTGCGCGCCGCGGCGCGCCGCAAGGATCGCCTCGTGCTCGGACTGCCGGGCAAGGCGATGATCCTCGCCAACGCGGTCGCACCGTGGCTCTTGAACCGGCTGCTCGCCCGCGCGGTCGCGCGCAAGTACGGAGGGAACTCGTGAGCTTCGCGATCGGACGCGTCCTGGCCGTGATTGTCGCGCAGGTGCCGGCTTCGCCGATCGAGGGCGGCCCGCCACCCTGCGACGTCGCGCTCCTCGGCGGCTGGGTCTACGACGGCAGCGGCGGCGCGCCCTTCGTCGCGGACGTCGGCATCACGGGTGACAGGATCAGCGCGATCGGTGTGGGCAAGGTCGGGCCGGCGAAGCTCACGATCGACGCCTGCGACCTCGCGGTCGCTCCCGGCTTCGTGAACATGCTCTCGTGGTCGACCGAGTCGCTGCTCGTCGATGGCCGCTCGCTCTCGGAGCTGTGCCAGGGCGTGACGCTCGAGGTGATGGGCGAAGGCACGTCGATGGGGCCGCTTAACGACGCGATGAAGCAGGAGATGGTCGAGCTGCAGGGCGACCTCAAGTACGACGTGACGTGGACCACGCTCGGCGAGTACCTCGCGCTGCTCGAGAGGAAGGGGGTCGCGTGCAACGTCGCGTCGTTCGTGGGAGCGACGACGGTGCGCGTCCACGAGCTCGGCCAGGTCGATCGGCCGCCGACGAGCGAGGAGCTCGCGCGGATGCAGCAGCTCGTGCGCGACGCGATGGAGGAGGGGGCGCTCGGCGTCGGCTCGGCGCTGATCTACGCGCCCGGCTTCTACGCCACGACCGACGAGCTCGTGGCGCTCTGCCAGGCCGCGGCGCCCTACGGCGGGCGCTACATCTCGCACCTGCGCAGCGAGGGGAACCGCTGGCTCGAGGCGATCGACGAGCTGGTCGAGATCGCGCGTCGCGCCAAGATCGGTGCCGAGATCTACCACTTCAAGGCGGCCGGCGAGCGCAACTGGGGCAAGGTCGACGCGGCGATCGCGCGGATCGAGGCGGCGCGCCGCGACGGAGTCGACGGCTCGTCCGGCCTCGACGTCACCGCCAACCTCTACACCTACGTCGCCGGAGCGACCGGGCTCGACGCCGCCATGCCGCCGTGGGTGCAGGAGGGCGGGTACAAGGCGTGGGCCGGGCGGATGAAGGACCCGGCGGTCCGCGCGCGCGTGAAGCGCGAGATGACCACTCCCACCGACGAGTGGGAGAGCCTCTACCTCGCGGCCGGCGGCGCCGACCACGTGCTCTGCGCCGGCTTCCGCAGCGAGGCGCTCAAGCCGTTGACGGGAAAGACGCTCGCCGAGATCGCGAAGCTGCGCGGCACGACGCCCGAGGACGCTGCGATCGACCTCGTGATCGAGGACGGGAGCCGCGTCTCGGTCGTCTACTTCCTGATGTCGGAGGAGAACGTGAGGCGCGAGATCACGCTGCCGTGGATGGCGTTCGGGAGCGACGAGGCGTCGATGGCTCCGGAAGGCGACTTCCTCAAGTCGAACTGCCACCCGCGCGCCTACGGCAACTTCGCGCGCCTCCTCGGCCGCTACGTCCGCGACGAGAAGCTCGTCCCGCTCGCCGAGGCGATCCGCCGCCTGACCTCGTTCCCGTGCGGCAACCTGAAGATCGGCGAGCGCGGCCGCCTCGCTCCCGGCTTCTTCGCCGACGTCGTCCTCTTCGACCCGAAGACGATCGCCGACCACGCCACGTTCGAGCAGCCCCACAGGCTCTCGACCGGCGTGAAGCACGTCTTCGTGAACGGCGTCCAGGTGCTGAAGGACGGCGAGCCCACCGGCTCGCGCCCCGGCCGGGTGGTCCGCGGCCCGGGATTCAGGGCTTCGCGCTGAAGCTCACGCCGCGAGCCAGAGCGTCACTCGTCGTCGTACTCCCGCGGGTAGCCGACGATGCCTTGCCCACCGGCAAGCTCGCCCGGCACGACCTCGACGACGAGCAGGGAACCCTCGGGCACGCGCCATCGACACCGGAACCCGCGTGGCCCGGCCGGAACGAAACCGTGCCGTTGATAGAACGCCGCCGCACCCAGGACGAAGACCAGGCCAGCGCCCGCCACCCGGCATTCGGCGAGTCCGTGGTTGACGAGTCGGCTTCCGGTCCCCATCGACCGGCGCGTCGGATGGACGGCGAGCAGGCCGAGCGCGGACGCGACGATCGGACGAGGCGCTTCGACGACGTTCACGGAATGGAAGATGGCGTGGCCGACGATCTGGTCGTCGACGGCGGCGACGAAGGACAAGGCGTCCTTCCGGCCGCGAAGCCGGTCGACGAGCGCCGACTCGCCGGAGCGACCGAACACGTCCGTCAGCATCCGAGCGACGCCCGGCGCGTCGGAGATGGCTTCACGACGAACGGAAACTGTCACTTCCACAGGGCGGTCAACCGCCCGCCGCAGCGGCGTCGCCGGGTGCGCGCGCCTGCTGCTTCATGAGGGCCGCGTAGTCGAGCACGTCGGTCGGCGGCGCCCCGCCGGAGCCCTTCAAATAGTGGTCGAACCACTGCAGGAGGCGCAGGTGGTAGTCGAGGCGGCTCGCGGCGCGTGCGTTCCCGTGCCCCTCGCCGGGATAGAGGACGAGGCGGACGGCGGGATGGCCCGCGATCTTGAGGTAGCGGTAGAGCTCCATCGACTGCGAAGGCGGCACGCGCAGATCGACCTTGCCCGCCAGGATCAGGATCGGCGTCTTCGACTCGCGCGCGTGGAAGATCGGGCTGCGCTCGAGGAAGAGCTGCCAGTCGTCCCACGGATGGAGCTCGTGGTGGACGAGGTAGTGCTCCTCCGGAATGTCGGACGTGCCGAGCATGGAGAGGAGGTCGGAGACGCCGAAGCCCATGACGGCGGCGGCGAAGCGCTCGCTCTGCTTCGTCGCGCACCAGCCCGACGCGTAGCCGCCGTAGCTGCCGCCGGTGACTCCGACCCGGCCCTTGTCGACGAGGCCCATCGCGGCGAGCGCGTCGACGGCGTCGACGAGATCGTCGAACTCCTTCCCCGCCGGATCCTTGTGGTCGAGCTTGGAGAAGGCGACCCCTCGCCCGGTGCTCGCGCGGTAGTTGGGATAGAAGACCGCGAAGCCTCGCGCCGCGAGCACCTGCCCCGGCTCGCTGTAGCGCGTGACCCAGCCGTTGCGCAGGTGCGACTCGGGGCCGCCGTGGACGATGAGCACGAGCGGAAACGGCTTTGACGTCGCCGCGCCCGGCGCGTGGCCGAGCGGATGGACGAGCACGCCCTCGATCTCGAGCCCGTCGCGCGCCGGGTACTCGAAGACCTCCTGCGCCGCGAGGCTTCGCTGCGCGAGCCACGCATTGCTCGTCGTGACGCGCTTCCTCGATTCCTTCGCGGCGTCGAGGCTGAAGGTGAAGAGCTCCGGCGGGTGCGCGGCCGACTGCGCGACGAGTGCCGCGCTCCTGCCGTCGCGCGCAAGCGCAAAGCTCGTGACCACGAAGCCAGGTTCGGCGAGCAGCTCGCGCTCCCCCGAGCCGTCGACGCCGACCCGGCCGAGCACCGTCTCGCAGCCGCGGTCGGCGAGGTAGACGATCGTCGTCGCGTCGGCGAAGGCGCAGTGGGTGAAGTGGCCCGGATAGTCGGGCAGCAGCTCCTTGGTGAAGCCGCCGAAGGCGCTCGCCACCGTGAGTCGACCCGCCTGCGGATCGTGCTCGTCGGCGGCGGCGATGAAGGCGACGAGCTTGCCGTCAGGACTCGTCGTCGCATGACCCACCTTGCCCTTGTGATCGAGAGCGCAGACGACCTCGCCGCTTTGCGCGTCGATCACGTGCAGTTGCCTGTGCACGTAGGAGGCGTCGACCAGGGGGTTGGGGGCGAGCGCGAGGAGCAGGTTTCGCCCGTCGCGCGACCACTCGACGTCGGTCGGGTGGCCCTTGAGCTCGAGCCGCCGCGGCTTCGCGGCGGGCACGTCGAGCTCGGCGACGAAGAGCTGCGCGTTGGTCCACTGCTCTTCGAAGGTCTCCTGCGAGAAGCCCTTCTCCTCGCGTGCGCTGCGCGCCTTGTCGGCCGGCACGGCGGTGAAGGCGACGCGGCGCAGCGTCGGGTGGAGCGCGAAGGAGGCGAGGTCGGTCTCGTGCTCGAGGAGTTTGCGCGCCTCGCCGCCGTCGACGGGGATCGAGTAGAGGGCCTTGCTGCGGTCGCCGGCGCGCTTGGCGAGGAACGCGATCGAGCGGCCGTCGGGGAAGAACCGGACGTCGCCGACGTTTCCCTCGCCGGTGATGAAGGGACGCGAGCGGCCGTCGGGGCCGACCACGTAGAGCTCGGTGAATCCCGGCCCGTCCTTGCCGGCGAGCGGGTCGCGCGGCACGGAGAGCGTGTAGGCGAGCGTCGTCCCGTCGGGCGAGATCGCGGCGCCGGCGACCGCGCGAAGTCGGAAGAGATCCTCGCTCGTGAAGGGCGCAGTGTCGGACGGGACCTGCGGCGCGTCGTCGGCTCCCGCGGCCGGCGCCGCCGATGCGGCGAGCGTGACGAGAAGTCTTGCGGCGAGCTCCACGATCTTTCTCCCGAGGGTTCGCGTCGACGCGCGAGGCGCGACGACTATAAACGCGCCCCCGATCGTCGGCCGGACGTGCGATTGCGTCGGGCGATCGAAGTGGAGCTGCGATGACGCGCGAGCAGGCGTTCCTTTGGGTGGCCGAGGCGGTGATGCTCTCGGCGCTTCTCTGCTTCGTGCGCGGCTTCCAGGTGCGCCGGAGCGACCGCGCGCTGCACATGAAGCTCGGCAAGACCGGCGCGCTGCTCGTCTTCGCCGGCCTCGCCGCGGTCGAGGTGATGCTGCGCGTCGCCGGTTGGCGCTTTCCGGTCCGTCCCCTGACGATCCAGGGCTGCTCGGCGCTGCACGTCCACGTCGCGGTCGCGAGCGCCGCGCTGCTCCTGCTCATTGCGCTCGTCTTCACGGGCATCCGAGGCCCGCGGCGCGTCCACGTGAAGCTCTACCTCCTCTTCTTCCCGCTCTACGTGGCGACGATCGCGCTCAGTCTTCTCGCCTTCGAGCTGTGGTGAGCCCGCCCGCGATTCGGCGTTCGCGACCTCAGCGCTTCGCCGCCGCGCTCCCGTTCGCGCGGACGAGCTCCATCACCTGCTCGTCGGTGAGCAGCCGGCGCGAGCCCTTCGCCCGCGCGAGGATCAGGTCGACGAGGGCGTCGCTCTTCGCCACGCCGTGCTCGTCGAGCCACCACTCGACGTTGGACTTCCCGCTCATCGGGCCGATGGCGATCTTCTGCGACAGGCCGAAGAGGTCGCTCGGCACGCCGGAGTAGACGCGGTTGGCGAGCCAGGCGTCGCCCTTCTTCATCGCCTTGATGACCGCGGCCGCGTGGACGCCGGTGCCGGTCTCGAAGGCGTCCTTGCCGAAGACCGGATAGTTGTAGGGGATCTCGACCTCGACGGCCTCCGCGACCCTGCGGCAGTACTCGCCCAGCCGCGAGAGGTCGTGGTCGATCCAGCCCATGAGCTTCAGGTTCACGAGCAGCAGGTCGAGCGGCGTGTTGCCCGCGCGCTCGCCGATCCCGAGCGCGGTGCCGTGCACCCGCTGCGCGCCCGCCTCGAACGCCGCGATCGAGTTCACGACGCCGAGCCCGCGATCCATGTGGCCGTGCCACTCGAGCTTCGCCCGCGACCGCTTGCGCTTCACGAGCGACTGCACGTAGCGAAGGAGCCGCTTCACGCCGCTCGGCGTCACGTGGCCGCAGGTGTCGCAGACGATCAGGCGCTTCGCGCCGTAGTCCATTGCCAGGCCGTAGAGCGCGCGGATCATCTCGGGCCGCGCGCGCGTCGTGTCCTCGGTCACGTAGCTGATCGCGATCCCTTCCTTCTTCGCGAAGGCGAGCGCCTCCTCCGACGACTTCATCATCTTCTCGAGCGTCCAGTCCTCGGCGTACTGCCGGATCGCGCTCGACCCGATGAACATCGACACGGCGAGCGGATGGCCGACGCGCTGCTGGATCTCGGCGACTGGCGCGATGTCGCGCACGACGGTCCGCGCGGCGCAGTTGGCCTCGATCGGCAGCTTCTCGTCCTTGATGACGCGCAGCAGCTTCTCGACGTGGTCGTTCACGACGCCGCCCGCGCCCGGCAGACCGAGGTCGACCGCCTCGATCCCGAGCGCGACCATCAGCCGCAGGATTTCGACCTTCCTGTCGATCGACGGATCGGTGACGCTCGGGCACTGCAGCCCGTCGCGCAGCGTCTCGTCAACGAACTCGAGCGCGCGCCTCGGCCGCGGACCGTCCCGGTTCCAGTCGTGGATCAGCGCGGCGCCTTCCTGGTCGGATCGCATCGCCGCTTTTTACCTCGGCCGCTCCCGGCCTGCGGGGGCCGAGGGATGGCGGGCTCGCTCGCGCCGGCCGATGATGGGAAGCCCTCACGGCGGAGGCCTTCTCCTGACCCGGGATCGGTTCGTCGCGCTCGTCGTCCTGCTCGTCGCCCTGATCGCGCCGCCGGCCCGGAGCCAGGAGCCCGTGACGCCGACGCCTGCTCCGCAGGTCGCGCCGCGGCCAATCCTGAGGCCTGGCGATCCGATCGATGCGGAGATCGGGGCCGACAGCCCGGTCATCCACACGCCGGTGCTCGACAAGGACTACGCCGACGCGCCGGTGCGCGGCGTCGCGTTCCAGGCCGAGCTTCCCGCCGGAACGACGACGATCGAGCTCGTCTCCTACTTCTTCGACGCCTATCTCGTCGTCCGCGGCGAGCACGGCGAGATCCTGGCCGAGGACGACGACGGACTGGTGCGGACCCATTCACGCGTCGTCCTCGAGCTCGAAGCACCGCGGACGATCGATGTCGTCGCCTGCGCGCTCCATCGCCGCGTGGGCCGGTGCGAGTTCGCCGCGCGAAGCGGGAGGCCTGAGGCGCTCACTCCGATCGAGCGGGGCGCCGCCGATCTCGCCGACACCCGCAGGGAAGTCGAGGTGCGCTCGGAGGTGTGCGGCCCGGCGAGCGTGGACACGGCGCTGAGCCTGAACAACCTCGGATTGCTGCTCGATGACCAGGGGAAGTACGACGAGGCGCGCACGCACTTCGAGCGCGCGCTGCGGATCTGCGAGGAGACGCTGGGACCGCAGCGTCTCGAGACGGCCATCTGCCTCAACAACATCGCGGGATCGCTCGAGAAGGAGGGCCGCTACGCGGAAGCACGCCAGCTCTGCGAGCGTTCCCTCGAGATCCACGAGAAGACGCTCGGCCCCGAGAACGCGGGAACGGCGATGGTCCTGAACAACCTCGCAGGGCTGTTCCTCGCGGAGTACCGCTACGCCGACGCGCGTCCGCTCTATGAGCGCGCGCTCCGGATCCGCGAGAAGGTCCTCGGTCCCGACCATCCCGACACGGCCGTGAGCATCAACAACCTCGCGGCGCTGCTCTACCACGAGGGCAAGTACTCGGAGCTGCGCCCGCTCTACGAGCGCGCGCTCCAGATCCGTCAGAAGGCGCTCGGTCCGAAGCACCCGATGGTCGCGGCCGCCCTCGACAACCTCGCGGCCACGTTCGAGTTCGAGGGGCGGTACGCCGAGGCGCGTCCGCTCTACGAGCGCGGGCTTGAGATCCGCGAGGCGGCGCTCGGCCGGGATCACCCGGACGTGGCGACGAGCCTGAACCAGCTCGCGCGGCTGCTGGAATCGACCGGCAGGCGCGCGGAGGCGCATCCGCTCTACGAGCGGGCGCTCCGGATCCGCGAGAAGGCGCTCGGCCCCGACCACTGGCAGACGGCGACGAGCCTGAACAACCTCGCGTTGCTGCTGAAATCGGAACGCAAGTACGCGGAGGCGCGTCCGCTCCTGGAGCGCGCTCTGGCAATCACCGAGAAGGTGTTCGGCCCGGAGCACCCGGAGACGGCGACCCACCTCAACAACCTCGCGAAGCTGCTCTGCGCGGAGGGCGAGTACGAACCGGCCCGCCCGCTCCTGAAGCGCGCGCTCGCGATCAAGGACAAGGTGCTGGGCTCGGAGGACCCGAAGACGGCGGTCGGACTCGAGAGCCTTGCCGAGCTCTCGTCGCTGTTGGGCCAGTACGCGGAGGCTCGTCCGCTCCGCGAGCGCGCGCTCGCGATCAAGGAGAAGGTGCTGGGTCGCGACCACCCGTCGACGCGGGCGAGCCGCGGGACCCTGGCGCTCCTGTCGCTCGACGAGGGCGCTCGCGCCGAGGCGCGACGTCTCGCCGAGCAGTGGCTGTCGGGCTGCTTCGCCGATTCGCTCCAGCAGTCGCGGAACGCGGCGCAAGCGGACGTCGTCCGGGTCGTCGAGCAGTGCGAAGCCGCGCTGGCGCTGCGCGTGACGCTCGCGCGGCTCGAAGGCGGCGAGCCGGCGGTCGCGAGCTGCTACGCGGACGTCGTCCGCTTCAAGGGCTGGTCGGCCCGCGAGGCGTCGTCGCGACGGGATGCGCTGCGGGAATCGCTCGACGCCGCGACGCGAACGAAGCTCGACGAGCTGCGTTCCGTGCGCTCCTCGTTCTCGAACCTGCTCTCCGCTCGAGAGGTGAAGAGCCGCGAGCGGCACGAACGCGACCTCGAGGCCCTGAGGAAGAGGCGGATCGCGCTCGAGGCCGACCTCTCGGAAGCGATCGCGGATCGGCCGGAACTCGAGCCGGTCGCTCCGGCCCAGCTCCGTGCGGCGCTGCCCGAGGGCGCGGTGCTGCTCGATTTTCTCGAGCTCAGGCCCTACGAGCCCGCAGTGCTGAAGGACGTCGCCGTCGTCGAGAAGGGCCGCTGGGGCGCGTCGCGCGTCTACGTCTGGATCACCCGCGCCGATCGGGAACAGCCGACCTTCGTCGACCTGGGACCGAGTGCGCCGATCGAGGCCGCCGTCGCTGCCGCCCTCGAGACCGTCCGGACGGCGGGGCGCGGCGTGGGCGGCGCCGTCCAGGCTTCAAGGTCGCCGGCGACCGCGCCGCCGGCCGCCACCGAGTCGGCGCTGGTCGAGCTGCGCCGGCTCCTGTGGGATCCGATCGCCCGACACGTCGACGACGCGGCGTCCGGCGATGGCCGCGTGGCGCAGCTGATCGTCAGCGCCGACGGGGCGCTCGGCCTGCTCCCGTTCGGGATCGTGCTCGACGAGAAAGGCCGCCACCTCCTCGAGCGCTTCAAGATCTCGGCCGTCGACGACGCGAGCCTCCTCCTGCGCCGCGATGCGCCACGGCCCTCGCAGCCGCCCACGCTGCTAATCGCCGGCGCGATCGACTACGACGCGGGCGGCGCATGGAGTCGGCTCGCGGCGACGCAGGACGAGGCCGGCGGGATCGCGCGTGCGCACCGGGCGAGGTTCCAGGACGCGCCGCGTCTCGAGCTGCGCGAGCGCGAGCCGACCGAAGAGCGCCTCAAGCTCGAGCTGCCGCGCTACTCCGTGCTCCATCTGGCGACCCACGGCTACTTCCTCGCCGACGGGCTGCGCTCGCTCGTCGAGGCGACCGCCGATCGGGACGAGCGCGATCGCTTCGAGACCGCGGAGCGCCAGCTCGCCGCCTCCTACTGGCCTTCGCTCCTGTGCGGCGTCGTCTGCGCCGGCGCCAATCGGCCGCAGCCCGGCCGCGACAATGGCCTGCTCACCGGCGAGGAGGTCTCGAGCCTCGACCTCGCGCAATGCGACCTCGTCGTGCTCTCCGCCTGCGAGTCGGGTCGCGGCCGCCTGGCCGCGGCCGGCCAGGGGGTGCTCTCGCTCTCCCGCGCCTTCCGCGAGGCCGGCGCCCGCACCGTGATCGGCTCGTTGTGGCAGGTGCGCGACGACTCGACGAGAGACCTCATGCTCGACTTCTACGACCGCCTCTGGAACCGGGGCGAGAGCAAGCTCGACGCGCTGCGAGACGCGCAGCTCGCCATGCTGCGCAGGAACCGCGAGAAGCACGGCGACTCGCGGCCAGCGACGTGGGGGGCATTCGTCCTCACGGGCGCGACGGAGTAGTCGGCGCGGCGCGGACGCGCTCGATCAGCGCCGGCGGGACGCCGATGCCGCGGACGACGACTTCGCCGGTGAATGCGGCGGCACCCGGAGCGAGGAAGCCGACCTTCGTGTCGACGAACGTGACCGTCAGATCGGCGCGGATCGTCGCGTTCGAAGGCCGGCCGCTGTCGCAGTCGAGGCCGGAGGGAAGGTCGACGGCGACGATCGCGGCGCGGCGCGAGCCGTCGATCGCGTGGATCAGCGTCGCCATCGGTTCGCGCACCTCGCCCGAGAAGCCGGTCCCGAGCAGGGCGTCGACGACGACGTCGCGCTCGGTGAGCTCGGCGGCGGCCGCTCGCGCGGCGTCTTGCGTCGTGAGTTCGCGGCAGCGCAGGAGGAGGCGGTCGAGGGCGTCGTGATTCGCCGCCGCGTCGCCCGCAAGGCGGCGCCGCTCGCCGCAGAGATGCACCCGCACCTCGACGCCGGCTTGGAAAAGATGGCGCGCGATCACGAAGCCGTCGCCGCCGTTGTTGCCCGGTCCGCAGAAGAGGACGACGCGCGCGGCGCGCCAGCCCAGAAGCCGCTCGCGGATCACCGCCGACGCGTTGCGCCCCGCGTTCTCCATCAGGACCGCGCCCGCGATCCGAAGCTCCTTCACCGCGAGCTCGTCGACGCGCCGCACCTGCGCCCGGGTCAGAGCCATCGCACGCGCCTCCTCCTCGCCCTATGATCCCCGCCTTCGGCCGCTCGAACCGCGCCAGGGCAAGCACGCATGATCGTCATGAAGTTCGGCGGCACGTCGGTCGGCGACGCGGATCACATCCGCCGCGTCGTCGAGCTCGTGCGGGCACGCATGAAGGACCGGCCCTGCGTCGTCGTGTCGGCGCACGCGGGAGTGACCGACGCGCTGCTCGATCAGGCGCACAAGGCGGTCACAGGCAAGCACGACCTCGCGACTCTGCGCGAGCGCCACCAGCGGATCTGCGACGAGCTCCGCGTGACCGTGCCGGAGCACGAGCCGCTCTTCCAGGAGCTCGCCGATCTGCTGCGCGGGATATCGCTCGTCGCCGAGACGACGCCGCGGCTGCTCGACCATGTGGCGAGCTTCGGCGAGCGGCTCTCGGTGCACACGGTCGCGGCCGCGCTCGCCGCGGCCGGGATCGCGGCCGAGGCGGTGATGGCCTACGACGCGGGGCTCAAGACCGATTCGCGCCATCAACGCGCCCGTCCCCTGCCCGAGAGCTACGCGGAGATCGCGCGCAATCTCGCCGGCCGCGAGCGGGTCTGCGTCGTCACCGGCTTCATCGCCAAGGACCAGGCCGGCTCGATCACGACGATCGGCCGCAACGGCTCCGACTACAGCGCGTCGCTCTTCGGCCGGGCGCTGCGCGCGAGCGAGATCCAGATCTGGACCGACGTGCCGGGCGTGATGACCGCCGATCCGCGGCTCGTGCCCGACGCGCGGCCGATCGAGTGCATGACCTTCGACGAGGCGGCCGAGATCGCCTTCTGCGGCGGCAAGGTGCTCCATCCGGCGACGCTGCAGCCGGCGATCGAGGCCGACATCCCGGTCCGCGTCCTCGACACGCGCAACCCGACCGGGCCCAACACCGTCATCTGGCGCGAGATCCCGCCGTCCCGGCCGATCGTGCGCACGGTGGTGCAGAAGCGCGGCATCTGCCTGATCAACATCGTCACGCCTCGCATGCTCGGCGCTCACGGCTTCATGGCGCGCATCTTCGATGCGGCGGCCAAGCACGAGGTCGCGCTCGACATGATCGCCACCACCGAGATCTCGGTCTCGGCGACGGCCGACGACGATCGCCGCCACCTGCCGCCCTTCCTCGCCGACCTGCAGCACTTCTCCGAGGTGACCATCGACCGCGAGGTCGCCTCCGTCGCCGTCGTCGGCCACGCCGTCGGCGAGTCGCCCGCGACGATCGGCGCGATCTTCTCGACGCTGGCGCACGAGCAGATCCCCCTGCGCATGGTGAGCATGGGTGCGCGCCGGACCAACGTCGGAATCGTCGTCGCCGAGTCCGACACCGCCCGCGCCGTCAACGCGCTCCACGCCGTCCTCTGCCGCGAGCCGGAGAAGGCGCGCGCCGCGGCGGCGCGGAGCTGAGCTGCGCGTCGTCCGGGACGGTTCAGCAGCGCTGGCACTTGTCGGGCAGGTCGCCCGACCAGAGGCGTTTGCGAAAGGCGCGGTAGGCCTCGTCATTCCAGATCTGCGCGCCCGGCTTCTCGATCGCGTTCCCGAGGTTGAGCTCGCGCGCGTCGAAGTAATTGCAGCACGGAGTGACGTCACCGTCGACCGTGACGTAGGCCATGCTGCGGGGCCACGCGCAGTCGATGCGCTCCTGGCGAGTCCACGGCGTGTAGGCGCGAATGACGACGACGCGGCCCGGATGAGGCGGCAACGCGTCGAGCCAGGCGCGCTCGTCGGCGCCGAGCCCGATCGACTCGAGGTCCCGATTCGCGCTCGAATTGAGCTTCGTGAAGATCAAGGTGTCCATGCCGAGCGCTTCGGCGATCTCGATCATCGCGGGCGCCTGACGGTAGTTGCGCTTCGAGAGCACGCTCATCATCCCGACGCTCGGAGTGCGCGAGCCGGCAGCTTTGCGCGCCTCGACGACGTTCGTCACGCACTCCTTGTAGCGCGCGAGCGTGCCCCCCTTGCGCAACGCCCGAAACGTCGCCTCGTCGGCGCCATCCATGCTCAGGTTGACGGCGTCGATGCCCGAGGCGACGAGCTCACGCGCGACCGCCGGGCTGAAAACGGAAGCGTTCGAGAAGGTGTGAACGCTCAACTTTCGCCGCTTGGCCGCGCGAATGAGCTCCATGGCGCACGGATTCAGGAATACCTCGCCGATCCCCTGCAGCTCGATCTTCTCGACCGTCGGGAACGCGTCGAGGATGCGCTCGAAGCGATCGAGCGTGAGGTGCTTCTCCGGCCGGTCGTACTCCGGCATGGCGAGCGGACAGGAGGCGCAGCGGAAGTTGCAGATGGAGGTCGTCTCGATCTGCAGCGCGCGCACTGGCCAAGGATTGCGTCCGCTGCGCAGCGCTTCGTCAAGATCGAGCGCCGAGGGAGCTGCGTCACCGCGCAGGTCGGCCGCAACCGGGAACTCGTGGTTGATCATGACGGGTTCGACGTCCCACCTTCCGCGCGCGTTTCGAATCGTAGCGCTGTCGCAGATTCAGCGCGAGACGTCGGGGAGTTTTCGGAACCCTTTGCTCAACTCGCGCCTTCGAGATTGCGCGTGCGGGCGCTCGCGTCCACGCGACCGAAGGCACGGTAGCGGCCCGGCTCGACCTTGCCCTTGGCGCGGACGACAGCGGCAAAGCGGTCGGTCCACTCGTCGAAGCCCGAGAGCGCGGGCTCGCGGGCGAGCTGCTCGACCTGGTCCTCGCCGTAGTTCCGGCCGCGTCCGAACTCGACGTAGCGCCAGAGCTCGTCGGGTACCTCGATCCCGCTGTAGCGGCACTGCTGGACGAGCGGCGCGTAGGTGTCGCGTCCGTCCTGGTAGCGGTCGAGCCGCGGATCGAGCCAGTCGCGGTGGCGCAGGATCCTCGGACGCCCCGTCTCGTCGAGCTCGTCGCCGCCGGCGTTGCCGTAGCAGAAGAAGGCCGCAGTCCGCCCCTCGAGGTGGTTGGCCGTGAGCTCGCGCCAGAGCGGCGAGCGCTCGAGCTCGCGCGCCTTCTCCGGGTCCTTGCCGTCGATCAGGTCGGGGCGCGGGTTGCCGCCGCTCATGCAGACGAGCCGGTCGAAAAGGAGCTTCAGGTTGCTGGTCGGCGCGTTCCAGTGCACCGGCCCGATCACGGCCCACGCGTCCGCGCGGTCGAGCCGCGCGTAGAGGTCGCGATCCCACAGGAGGTCGGGCTCGACCCGATCGTTCGGCCGGTAGCAGTTGCACGGCCAGCAGCAGAGCGCCATCGACGTCGAGACGCAGCCGCTGCAGCTCTGGATGCGGGCGCCGCCGCGCACGTTGCCGAGGTCCTCGACGTCGATCTCCCACTCCGGCGGGAGGCGGGCGGCCATCCGCAGCATCAGCGCGCGCGCCTTCGATTCCGCGCCCGCGCAGTGGAGCCTGCGGCGGCTCGATCCGGCGAGGAGGAGCACGCGGAGGGGGCCCTTCGTGAGGATGCTTTGCACGCGCCGATTATGCTCGATGGTCGTGAAATCGTGGTCGATTCTGCTGGTCGTCGCGACGTTGTCGTGCCGGGATGGGCTCGCCTTCGCGCCCCAGGCATCGGACGACGACGCAGCGCTCGCCGCGATGGACCCGTTGAGCCGTCAGCTCCTCTTCCCGAGGAAGTACGAGGTGGTCGACCCGGAGTACGCGTCGCTCAAGCCGGAGGTCGTCCACTTCGAGAACTCGCAGGGCGCGATGCTGCGCGGGCTCTGGTTCGAATGCGCGAGCTCCGACGCGACGGTGCTCACCTGCATGGGGAATACCGGCAACGCGTCGTGGATGGTGTCCTTCGCGGCGATGCTGCACGGCGCCGGCTTCGACGTGCTGCTCTTCGACTACCAGGGTTTCGGGCCGAGCGAGGGCGTCGCGTCGCTCCTCGCGCTGCCGGGCGACGCGCTCGCCGCGTGGACGTTCCTGACGAGCGAGAAGGGGCGCAGGCCCGACCAGATCGGGGTGCTGGGGATCTCGCTCGGCTCCGTGCTCGCGCTGCAACTCGCCGCCGAGCAGCAGCCGCGGGCGTGCGCGGTCGAGGACGTCTTCTTCCCCGATCGCCAGCTCGACGGCGTCGCGGGCGGCGAGACGACGCCCGGCGTCAAGATCGTGCTGGCGGGACTGAAGGCGCTCGTGCTGCCGCGGATCGATCCGCGCCTCAACGCGGCGAAGTTCAAGGGTCCCCTGTTCCTGATGCACGGCGATCTCGACTGGCTGCTCCCGCCGCTGGCGACGGTCGAGCTATCCGAACAGCGCCACGAGAACCGCCGCGTCTGGATCCTCGCGCGCACCGGCCACTCGCCCGACTCGCTCCAGATCGACGAGTGGGAGTACCGCGATCAGATCGCCGGCTTCTTCCGCGACGCCTTTGCGCTGCCTGAGCAGGGCCGTCTCGCCGAGCCGAGCGCGGCGTTCGAGGTCGTCTCGGGCCCCGACGAGCCGCCGCGCGTGAAGGTGACCGTGACCGCGAGCTCGTCCGGACCGGTGCAGGTCACGCTCGCCGCAACGGGCGAGAAGGGCGAGCCGCTCTTCCACCACGAGCGGCGCCTCGTCGCGGTCGGCGCGACGACCTTCGAATGCTCGCCGCCTTTCGCGCCGCGGCACGTCACCGTAATCGCCGCGCGTAACGCGAAGCTCCTCGAGGACGCGACCTGGGAGCGCAAGCTCTCGCCGCTCTCGCAGTCGCTCGCGCAGTTCGAGCGTGTTGCCGGCGAGAGCAACGACCATCTTCGCGCCGTGATCGCCGATGCCGCCAACGACAAGCGCCCGTGGGATCAAGCCGCCCTCCTGCGCGACGGCTGGAGCTTCATGAAGCAGCGGCTGCCCGCCGCGGCCGACGTCCATCCGCGAGCGAGGCCGCGCTACGCATCCGAGCTCGCGCTCTTCGCCGCCCGCTTCGCCGTGAGCTCGGAAGACTCAGGAGAGGCGTCTCACGCCGCCGCGATCGAAGCGGCCGAGGCGATGCTCCCCTTCCTCCCGCCCGACCCGCGCAACTTCGTGACGCTCGGCAACGCGACGATCGGCGTCGGCTTCGACGACCCCGGCGTCGTCCTCGCTCTCACGCTCCTGCGCGATGCCCGCCGCTCCCGCGGCGACGAGCCCGGCGCGGCGGCGGTCGAGCGGGAGCTCGCCAAGTACCCGGAGCGCTGACGCGGTTCGCGTCCGCGCGGCCCGACTCAGCCGCTCACCACCGCCGGCGGATCGGGGAGGTAGTCGCGGGTGAGGTTCTTCACGCCGGCGTCGGTGACGAGGAGGTCGTCCTCGACGCGCACGCCGCCGAAGGGGACGAGCTCGTCGACGAGGCGCCAGTCGACCGACTTGCCGGCGGGGCTCGCGCGCAGCTCGGCGAGCAGGTGGTCGATGAAGTAGATGCCCGGCTCGATGGTGAAGACCTGGCCGGGAGTGATCTTCGTGGTGTTGCGCAGCCACGGGTTGCGCGATTCGGGCTGGATGCTGCGGCAGCCGACGTCGTGGGTCTGCAGCCCGAGCGAGTGGCCGAGCCCGTGCGGCAGGAACTTGCGCGTGACGCCGCTCTCGACCAGCTCGGCGTCGCTCGCCGCGCCGGGCTTGGCGATTCCGACCTCGCGCAGGAGCGGCGCGAGCAGGTCGTGCGACTGGTTATGGAGCTGTTCGTAGGGCCGGCCGAGCGCGGCGCTGCGGCAGAGCTCCTGCTGCATCTTCTCGAGGCCGGTCGCCAGGTGGGCGAAGGCGTTCGCCGCGGCGCTCTTTCCCTTCACGGCCGTGCGCGTCACGTCGCTGTCGTAGCCCTGGTACTTCGCGCCGGCGTCGAGCAGCAGCGACTGCGCCTGGCTCTTCTCGCGCGAGTAGCCGACGTGGTGGAGCGTCGCGGCGTGCTTGCCGAGCGCGACGATGTTCTTGTAGGGCGTCTCGGGATCGTCCTGGCCGGTCGCGTGGAGGTAGCGCAGGTGGAGGTCGAGCTCGCTGAAATCGCCGCCCTTGAAGCCGTCGATCACCGCCCGGTGGCCGATCGCGGCGCGTCGGTTCGCCTCGCGGATGCAGAGGACCTCGTAGGGCGTCTTCGTCACGCGCAGCAGGTCGAGCTTCTTCACGAGCTCGGCCGGATTGAACGCCGACTCCGGAAGGCCCCACAGCAGGCAGTCGGACTTCTCCTCGCCGACGAAGGCGAGCCTCTTTCCGCCGGAGCCGCCCGCGCCGCGAGGCAGCAGGTCCTTGATCGCGGCCGGGTCCTTCACCTCCGTCACTTCGAACGAGGCCCAGAAGTGGTCCGTCTCGGGCTTGCGCGCCTGCTCCCAGAAGTCGACGCCGTTGAACCAGAAGAGTTTCGGCTTGCGGCCCGCTTCGATGAGCAGCGCCGAGCGAGCCGTCTCGAGCGGCAGCCAGTGGTGGAAGTGAGGGACCGGCCGCAGCGGCCAGAACTGGTCGTCGAAGATGCTGCGCGACTTCGGGGCGCCGGAGTGGATCACCACGCCGTCGAGGCCGCACTCGCCGAGCACGCGGGCGTACTCCTTCGAGAGCCACGCCACGTGGTCGCGGCACTTCGCGGCGAGCTCCTGCGGATCGACGAATGGCTTCACGACGGCGGCTCCTCGGCGAGTCCTCGAAGGGGGGAGCGCAGCGACTCTAGCTTCAGCCCGCCGCTCGCGCCGTGGCCGCCGCGCCGCTCGTCACGCGCAGCAGCTCGCCGAGCGACCACGCCTGGAAGGGGCAGCCGCGCCAGAGGTGCGGCGGCTCGCCGTCGGTGAGCTCGCAGAGGTGCATGACGCCGCGCTCGGCCATGCGGTCGAGGAGCGGCTGGACGAAGCGCCGTCGCGCCTCGCGTCTCGCGGAAGGCGCCGAGCCGCGCACCCCGACCCACGCGTCGACGAAGGGACCGAGCAGCCACGGCCAGGCGCTGCCCTGGTGGTAGGCGGCGTCGCGCTCCGCCGGCGCGCCTTCGTAGCGCGGGCGGTAGCGCGAGTCCTCGAGCGAGAGCGTCCGCAGCCCGAGCGGCGTGAGGAGCCTCTGCTCGACGGCGTCGACGACCTTGCGCGCGCGCGGTCCGGTGAGCAGCGGCCGCGGCAGTCCGCCGATCGCCAGGATCTGGTTGGGGCGGAAGCTCGCGTCGGTCGCGCCTTTCACGTGGTCGACGTCGACGACGTCGAAGAGGCACTCTTCCTTCTCGTTCCAGAAGCGCTCGGCGAAGCTGTCGTGGACGTCGGCGGCGCGCGACTTCCAGTGCGCGGCGTCCTTCAGCGCCGAGGCGGCGAACGCGAGCGCGTTGTACCAGAGCGCCTGGATCTCGACCGGCTTGCCGATGCGCGGCGTCGACGCCCGGCCGTCGACGCGCGCGTCCATCCAGGTGAGCTGCTGTCCGGGCTCGCCCGCGGCGAGCAGCTCGTCCTCGTCGATCTTGATGCCGAAGCGCGTGCCCTTCACGTGCGCCTCGAGGATCTGGCGCACGGCGGCGAGCAGGCGCTTCTCGTCGCTCGCCGAGACGACCCTCTGGCGCGCGCGAGCGGCCGCCGCGAACAGCTCCTCGACCGCGACCACGAACCAGAGCGACGCGTCGACGCTGTTGTATTCCGGCGCCGCCTCGCCGCGCTCGGGGAACCGGTTCGGGACCATCCCCTGCGAGATCGACCCGCTCCACTCGAGCAGGACCGAACGCGCGACGTCGACACGTCCCGTCGACAGGCAGAGCCCGCGAAGCGCGATGAACGTGTCGCGTCCCCAGTCGGCGAACCACGGGTATCCGGCGAGGATCGTCCGGCCCGCGCCGCGCGCGACCACGAACTGATCGGCCGCGCGCTCGAGAGGCGTGGCGAACTGCGCGCGCCGCGCCGTCTCCTCGGTCCGGAGGCTCGCCGCAAGCCGGGCGGCCGACGGCTTCGCCCCGAACGTCCTGCCCGCCGCGAGCAGGCAGACGGCCTCGCCGTGCGAGAGCTCGAAGACGAGGTCGCCCGGCGAGCCGCAGTCCTCGATCGAGTCGAACCCTCGCGCCCGCTCCTCTTCGTAACGAAAGCTGCGATACCACTGCGGATCGTGGCGGTAGGCGCCGTTGTGGAGGCAGCGCACCGCGGGCAGCGCGTCGTAGGGGCGCCACTCGACCGAAGGGCCGTCCGAGGTCGCGTCGAAACGGAAGAGCGGATTCTCGCGGTGGCTCGCGTGGAAGTCGCGGCCCGACAGGAAGGGGCGCACGAATAGACGGACCGGGAATCCCTCGTGCGCGCGCCGGCCTTTCCTGCTCGCCTTGCGGCGAGCGGTCGCGGGCGGCGCGAGCCGCCAGGCGAGGAGCACCGAGCCGGTGCCGTGCTCGACGACGAGCTCCTGGACGATCCTCGTTCCGTCCTCGAGCGCGAAGGTCCAGGTCGGCCACGGCTCGCCGCTCCATTCCACGAGCCGCGAGGCTCCGTCGGGATGGGTGACGTCGGGCAGGTACCTCTGCGACGAGAGGGAGAAGCGGCCGGAGTCGGTCTCGACGAACGCGTCGAAGCCGTTCACGAGGACGCATCGCCCGGTCGGCGGCGTGAGCGCCGCGCACAAGAGCGCGTGGTAGCGCCGGGTCCGCGGCCCGCCGACCGTGCCCGACGCGAAGCCGCCGAGGCCGTCGGACTCGAGCCATTCCGTCTCTGGATTCATGGTCACCGCCTCCTTCCACGACCGGCCCGACCGGCCCGATCGGCCCGAGGGGGGCGGAGACTCTACGGCCGACGGCGCGAAGCCGCACCTCGATCCTCGCGCGCCCGCGCGAGATCCTGCACGAGACGCGCGGCGAGCGCGGTCCATCCGGTCTGGTGGTTCGCGCCGAGCCCGCGGCCACTGTCGCCGTCGAAGTACTCGTGGAAGAGGACGAGCTCGCGGAAATGCGGGTCGACCGCGTAGCGGACGTCGCCGCCGTGGCAGGGACGATGTCCGTCGCGGTCGGCGAGGAAGAGGCTCGCGAGCCTGGACGAGAGCTCGCGCGCCACCTCGTTCAGCGTCATGAGGCGCCCCGAGCCGGTCGGGCACTCGACCTTGAAGCCGGCGCCGTGGAAGTGGTGGTAGCGCTCGAGCGCCTCGATCAGCAGGTAGTTCACGGGGAACCAGATCGGCCCGCGCCAGTTCGAGTTGCCGCCGAAGAGGCCGGTCGCGCTCTCGCCGGGCGTGTAGTCGACGCGGTGCTCCTGACCGCCGGCGTCGAAGACGTAGGGCTGCTTCTCGTGCACCTTCGAGAGCGAGCGGATGCCGTGGGGCGAGAGGAACTCGTTCTCGTCGAGCATGTACTTCAGCACGCGCTCGAGCCGCTCGGTCGAGGGGATGGCGAGCAGGCGCTTCGTGCCCTCGATCCCGCGCAGCGAGCACGACTCGGCGAAGGTGACGTGGCGGGCGAGGTCCTTGCGGTTCTCGAGGAACCACTGCATCCGCTTCTTGAAGCCGGGCAGCTTGTCGAGCTCGGCGTCGTCGAGCACCTCGACCGCGAAGAGAGGAATCAGGCCGACCATCGAGCGGACGCGCAGCGGCCGGCTCGCGCCGTCGCCGAGCTGGAGCTGGTCGTAGTAGAAGCCGTCCTGCTCGTCCCACAGCCCGCTGCCGCCGAGCGTGTTCATCGCGTCGACGATGGCGACGAAGTGCTCGAAGAACTTGCTCGCCAGGTCCTCGTAGGCCGGATTGCCGCGCGAGAGCTCGAGCGCCATCGAGAGCATCGTCGTGCAGTAGAAGGCCATCCACGCCGTGCCGTCGGCCTGCTCGAGATGGCCGCCCGTCGGCAGCGGCTTGCTGCGGTCGAAGACGCCGATGTTGTCGAGCCCGAGGAAGCCGCCGCTGAAGAGGTTCTTGCCCTCGGCGTCCTTGCGGTTCACCCACCACGTGAAATTGAGGAGCAGCTTCTGGAACACGCGCTCGAGGAAGACGCGGTCGCGCCTGCCCGCCGGCGCGCTCGCTTTGTACACGCGCCACGCCGCCCAAGCGTGCACGGGAGGGTTCACGTCGTTGAGCGCGAACTCGTAGGCGGGGAGCTGGCCGTTCGGGTGCATGTACCACTCGCGCAGGAACAGCACGAGCTGCTCCTTGGCGAAGTGCGGGTCGACGTGGGCGAAGGGCAGCATGTGGAACGCGAGGTCCCACGCCGCATACCACGGGTACTCCCACTTGTCGGGGACGGAGATCACGTCGCGGTTGAACAAGTGCCGCCACTCGTGGTTGCGGCCGCGACGGCGCGACTCGGGCGGCTTGGGCTGCTCGGGGTCGCCTTCGAGCCAGTGCTCGACGACGTAGTGATAGAACTGCCGCGTGTAGAGCAGCCCGGCGTAGGCCTGCCGGATGACGGCGCGCTCCTCGTTCGTGGCGGCGGGCGACACGCGCGCGGCGTAGAACGCGTCGGCCTCGGCGATGCGAGCGGCGAAGGTCTCGTCGAAGCCGGGGCCAAAGGGCTGATCGATCGGCTGCTCGAGCGGCGCGGCCTCCTTGCCGATGGCGGCGAGGCGCAGGCGCAGCACCTGCGTCCGTCCCGCCGGCAGCGTCACCACATAGTGCGGCGCCGCCTTGGTCCCGACGAGCTTCGGGTTCACGGCGCCCGCCTCGCCCGCGATCACGTGGCGGTGGAAGGCGTCCTTCACGTGGGGCTGGAGCGGCTTCGTGCCGAACAGCCGCTGCGTGTTGCTCTCGTTGTCGGTGAAGAGCACCTCGCGAAGACGGCCGCGCGGCCCCGGCTCGAAGTCGAGCCGCATCCGGCCGAGCGTCACGTGGTCGGCGACGAGCCGTCCCGGCCCCTTCTGCCGGATGACCGGCTTCACCCAGCAGCCCTCGTGCGCGCAGCCCCAGCTCCAGGTGTTGCGGAACCACAGCGTCGGCAGCACGTGGATCGTGGCGGGCTCGGGGCCGCGGTTCGAGACCGTGATCCGGATCAGGAGATCGTCGGGGCCCGCCTTGGCGTACTCGGCCAGCACGTCGAAGTAGCGCCCCTCGTCGAAGGCGCCGGTCGCCTCGATCTCGAGCTCGCGCTCGCCGCGGCCGCGCGCGCGACCCTCCTCGACGAGGCGGCGGTAGGGGAACTCGCCCTGCGGATACTTGTAGAGAGACTTCAGGTAGGACGAGGTCGGCGTGGCGTCGAGGTAGTAGTAGAGCTCCTTCACGTCCTCGCCGTGGTTGCCCTCCGGTCCGGCGAGCCCGAAGAGCCGCTCCTTCAGGATCGGGTCCTTCCCGTTCCAGAGCGCGAGCGCGAAGCAGAGCCGGCACTCGCGGTCGGTGATGCCGAGCAGCCCGTCCTCGCCCCAGCGATAGGCGCGGCTGCGCGCGTGGTCGTGCGGGAGATAGTCCCAGCAGCCGCCGTCGGCCGAGTAGTCCTCGCGCACCGTGCCCCACTGCCGCTCGGAAAGATAGGGGCCGAAGCGCTTCCAGTTCTTCTCGCGCCGAGCGTCCTGCTCGAGACGCAGCGATTCGGGATCGGCGGTCATGTCGCGGGTCGCTTCCTCGTCGCGAGGATCGCCTTGATGAGGTCCTCGGGGACCTCCTTCGGCGGCGCTTCGTCAGGGTCGCACAGCGCGGCCCTGCCGAGCGCGATCGTGCCCTTGTAGGTCTCGAGGTAGTTCACGCAGGAGGGGCAGACGGCGAGGTGGCGGTCGAACTCGCGGCGCTCTGGCGCCGGGAGCTCGCCGTCGAGGTAGTCGGCGAGGAACTCGATCAGCTCCTTGCAGGTGATGAAGGGGTCCATGATGGGATCGACCGTTTCCTCAGGTCGCCGCGGCCATGCGGTAGCGCGCGTCGAGCTTCGCCCTCAGTGCTTGTCGTGCGCGATGGAGCCGGATCTTGACGGCATTGGGGGTCACCTCGAGCATCCGCGCGACCTCCTCGGTCGAGAGCTCCTCGAGGTCGCGCAGCAGCAGGACGGTGCGGTAGGAATCGGGCAGCTCTTCGATCATCCGGCGGACGAGCGCGCGTGTCTCCTTGCGCGAGGCGAGCTCGTTCGGCGGCTCGGCCCACGGCTCGTTGGGAACGACCTGGTGGCCGTCGGCCTGGAACCGCGGGAGGAGCTCCTCGATCGACGTCTCGGGCCGGCGCCGCCGCGCGCGCAGCTTCATCAGCGCGGCGTTGATCGCGATCCGGTGCAGCCACGTCGAGAGGCGCGCGCCGCCCTCGAACGAGCCGATCGCCTTGAAGGCGCTCACGAAGGCGTCCTGCAGCGCTTCGCGCGCGTCCTCCTCGTTGCGGAGGATCCGGCGCGCGGCGGCGAGGAGCGCCGGCGAGTGATCCCGAACGACCGTCTCGAACGCCGCTGGATCGCCGCGTCGCAACGCCACGACCAGCCGTCCCGTCTCGTCGGGAGGCGGCCCGATCGGCGTGGGTGGTGGAGCCGAGGCAGCCATGCCGCGCTTCCGGGGGGAATGGCGCGAGCGTAGCCGGCCCGCACGACGTCGGCCAGCGATGCATCGGGCGCTCGATGCCGGCCGGGGAGGCCAAGTTTCGACGACGCTCCCGCGAGTCGGCGGCATCCGATCGCCTCCGTTCCCGCGAATCGGAGGAACGCGTCGCGAGGGAACTCCCCGATCGTTCCGATAAGTTCTCTGCCCAGGTCCCCATAAGAATGTGGAAGGAAGGACGGCGATGAACCCCTCGACGATGAACTCCTCGGCGACCACTCCGCCCAAGTCGGCCGAGCGTCTCCGCCAGCTCAACGCGGCCGGCCAGTCGGTCTGGCTCGACTTCATCAAGCGCAGCATGCTCCAGGACGGGTCGCTCGCCCGGATGATCGAGAGCGACGGGCTGCGCGGCATGACGAGCAACCCGGCGATCTTCGAGAAGGCGATCGCCGGCTCGAGCGACTACGCGAAGGACCTCGCCGCCGCCGGCGCCGAGTGCGCGAAGGACCCGAAGGCGGTCTTCGAGCGGCTCGCCATCGCCGACATCCAGGCGGCGTGCGATCTCCTGCGGCCGGTCCACGACTCGACGAAGCGGATCGACGGCTACGTGAGCCTCGAGGTCGCGCCCGACCTGGCGATGGACCGCGCCGGCACGGTCGCCGAGGCGCGCCGGCTCTGGAAGGCGGTCGCCCGCCCGAACCTGATGATCAAGGTGCCCGGCACGCCGCCCGGCATTCCGGCCGTGCGCGAGCTCCTCGGCGACGGGATCAACGTCAACATCACGCTGCTCTTCAGCGTCGACGCCTACGTGGCGGTGACCGACGCGTGGCTCTCGGGGCTCGAGCTCTGTGCCTCAAGAGGCGGCGACGTCAGCCGCGTCGCCTCGGTCGCCAGCTTCTTCGTGAGCCGGATCGACTCTCTGATCGACGGCAAGCTCGACGCCATCGCGAAGAAGGCGACGAGCCCCGCCGACCGCGAGCGCGCCGAGTCGCTGCTCGGAAAGGTGGCGATCGCCAACGCGAAGATCGCCTACCAGCACTACGTCGAGCTCAAGAAGGGCGCGCGCTGGCAGGCCCTCTCGAAGAAGGGCGCGATGCCGCAGCGCCTCCTCTGGGCCTCGACCAGCACGAAGAACCCGAAGTACCGCGACGTGATCTACGTCGAGGAGCTGATCGGAGCGGAGACCGTCGAGACGATCCCGCCGCAGACCTACGAGGCGTTCAAGGACCACGGCGTCGTGAAGCCGACGCTCACCGCCGACCTCGACGGCGCGAAGAAGGTCTTCGCCGAGCTGGAGAAGGCGGGCATCTCGATGAAGGCGTGCACCGATCAGTTGCTCGCCGACGGCGTGAAGCTCTTCAAGGACGCCTTCGACCAGCTCCTCGCGGCGGTGGCGAAGCACGGCAAGGGCGGGACATGAACGCGAAGCTCCCGGCCGCGCTGCAGCAGGCGGTCGACGAGAAGGTCGCCGACTGGAAGAGCGGCGGCAAGGTGAAGCGTCTGTGGGCTTCGGACGCGAAGCTCTGGACCGGCGGCGACGAGGCGAGCTGGACCGGCTGGCTCTCGCTCGTCGACCAGCAGAGGAAGGACGTCGCCCGCTTCCGATCGATCGCCGAGGAGGCGCGCTCGGGCGGCTTCACCCACGTCGCCCTGCTCGGCATGGGCGGCTCGAGCCTCTGCCCCGAGGTCTGGAGCAAGACCTTCGGCCCGCAGGCCGGCGCGCCGGAGCTCGCCGTCCTCGATTCGACCGACCCGCAGCAGCTCCTCGCGGTCGAGCGCTCGATCGACGTCACGCGCACGCTCTTCTGCGTCTCGAGCAAGTCTGGCAGCACGCTCGAGCCCAACATCTTCAAGGCGTGGTTCTTCGAGCGCGTGACGCAGCTCGTCGGCGCCGAGCGGGCGGGGCGGCAGTTCGTGGCGATCACCGATCCCGGCTCGCAGATGGAGCAGCTGGCGAAGCGCGACGGCTTCCGGCGCATCTACCATGGCGTGAAGAGCGTCGGCGGGCGCTACTCGGCGCTCTCCGACTTCGGCCTCGTGCCGGCGGCGCTGATGGGGCTCGACGTCGAGAAACTGCTCGACCGCGCCGCCGAGATGAAGCAGGCCTGCACCAACGCCGACCCCGGCGAGAACCCCGGCGTGCGGCTCGGCCTGATCCTCGGCTGCGCGGCGAAGCTCGGGCGCGACAAGGTCACGATCGTGACGTCGCCGGCCGTCGCCGATCTCGGCGCCTGGATCGAGCAGCTGCTCGCCGAGTCGACCGGCAAGATCGGACGCGGCCTGATCCCGGTCGACCGGGAGAAGCTCGCGGTCGCGGCGAGCTACGGCGCTGACCGCCTCTTCCTCGTCTTCGAGGTCGCGGGCGACCGCGACGACGGACGCTTCTCGCTGCTCAAGGCGATCGAGGCCGACGGCCACCCGGTCGTCCGCCTCGCGCTGCGAGATCGATACGACCTTGCCGCCGAGTTCTTCCGGCTCGAGGTCGCCACCGCGGTCGCGGGCGAGGTGCTCTCGATCCACCCGTTCGATCAGCCCGACGTCGAGGCGAGCAAGCTCGTCACGAAGAAGCTGACCGCCGCCTTCGAGGAGAACGGACGTCTCCCGCTCGAGACGCCGTTCTGGAGCGGCGAGGGCGTGCAGCTCTTCGCCGACGAGAAGAATTCCGTCGAGCTCTCGAAAGCGGCCGGCGGAGCGCCGACGCTCGAGTCGCTGCTGCGCGCCCATTTCGCGCGCCTGCAGAAGAACGACTACGCCGCCTTCCTCGCCTACGTCGACAGGAGCGCGACGCACGAGGCGCTGCTCCAGGAGCTGCGCCACGCGGTGCGCGACCGCCGGCGGGTGGCAACGGTGCTCGGTTTCGGGCCGCGCTTCCTTCACTCGACCGGACAGGCCTACAAGGGCGGCCCCAACTCCGGCGTCTTCCTGCAGATCACCGCGGAGGACGCGCGCGACGTGGCGGTGCCGGGCGCGAAGTACACCTTCGGCGTCGTGAAGGCGGCGCAGGCGCGCGGCGATTTCACGGTGCTCGCCGAGCGCGGCCGTCGCGCGCTGCGCGTCCACCTGACCAAGGAGGCGGGCGACGTCACCGCCGCGCTCGCACGGTTGCGCGACGCCGGCCGCGCGGCGCTCGGCGCGGGGTCGACGAGGGGAGGGCGCTCGTGAACTCACCGCTTCGCTCGGTTCCAGGAACTCGCGGCGCGCAGGACGCCGTCGAGCCGCTCGCAGGCGGCCGGCCGGTCGGGCCGTGCTCGGTCGTGATCTTCGGCGCCGGCGGCGACCTCACGAAGCGCAAGCTGATCCCGGCGCTCTACAACCTCGTGCGCGAGGGGCTCCTGTCGAAGGACTTCGCCGTCGTCGGCTTCGCGCGCGCCGCGGTCGGGACCGATGCCTACCGCAGCAAGCTCGACGTCGACATGCAGCAGTTCGCCACCGGCGAGGTCACGCCCGAGCAGTGGAGCTGGCTCAAGGAGCGCATCTACTACTGCCAGGCCGACTTCAACGAGGCCGGCGCGATGCAGAAACTCGCCGAGCTCCTGAAGCAGATCGACGCCGAGCGCGGCACGCGCGGCAACGTCCTCTTCTACCTGGCGACGGCGCCCGAGTTCTTCGCCGACGTGGTGAAGAAGCTCGCGGAGGCGAGCCTGACCCACGAGTCGGCCGGTGCGTGGCGGCGCGTGATCGTCGAGAAGCCGTTCGGCCGCGATCTCGAGAGCGCGAAGCAGCTGAACCAGCACCTGCGCGCGCTGCTCGACGAGCGGCAGATCTACCGGATCGACCACTACCTCGGGAAGGAGACCGTCCAGAACCTGCTCGTCTTCCGGTTCGCCAACGGGATCTTCGAGCCGATCTGGAACCGCCGCTACGTCGACCACGTGCAGATCACCGTGGCCGAGACCGTGGGGGTCGAGTCGCGCGGCGACTACTACGACAAGAGCGGCGCGCTGCGCGACATGGTCCCAAACCACATCTTCCAGCTCATCACGCTGGTGGCGATGGAGCCGCCGGTGAGCTTCGAGGCCGACGCGGTGCGCGACGAGCAGACGAAGGTGTTGCGCGCGATCGCGCCGATGACGCCGGAGGAGGTGCTGCAGCGCGCGGTGCGCGGGCAGTACGGCGAGGGCGTCGTGCGCGGCCGGAAGCTCGCGGCCTACCGCGGCGAGCCGAAGGTCCGGCCGGGCTCCGGCACCGAGACCTACGTGGCGATGAAGCTCAACGTCGACAACTGGCGCTGGACCGGCGTGCCCTTCTACCTGCGCGTCGGCAAGGCGATGCCCAAGCGCTTCACCGAGATCGCCATCACGTTCAAGCGCCCGCCCTTCACGCTCTTCCGCGAGACGCCGATCGAGAAGCTGACGCCCAACCAGCTCGTCGTGAACATCCAGCCCGACGAAGGCATCTCGCTCGTCTTCGGCGCGAAGGTGCCGGGCGCGACCGTGCGGCTCGGCGGCGTGCAGATGGACTTCAAGTACGCCGACCACTTCGGGTCGACGCCCTCGACCGGCTACGAGCGGCTGCTCTACGACGCGATGGCCGGCGACGCGACGCTCTTCCAGCGCGCCGACATGGTCGAGGCCGCGTGGCGCGTCGTCGACCCGATCCTCGACGTGTGGGCTTCGCTGCCGCCGCGCGCCTTCCCCAACTACCCCGCCGGCGCCGCCGGCCCCAAGGACGCCGACGAGCTGCTCGCCAGAGACGGCCGCGCGTGGCGGGCGATCGAGGGATAGCCCCGCGCGACGATGAGCGACCTCGACGACGCGACCGTGCGTGAGGAGTTCTCGCGGCGACGCAAGCGCCAGTGGATCGCGTCGGCCTGCGCCGTGGCCGGGATCGCCCTCGCCTTCCTCGGCCCGTCGATCTTCGGTGAAGTCGGGCAGAAGCCGGCCGAGGGACCACTCGTCGTCGTCGGCATCGCCGTCGTGATCGGCGTGGCGATCTTCTCGTTCAAGAACTGGCGCTGCCCCCGTTGCGGCCACTACCTCGGCAAGCGGATGTTTCTCCGATTCTGCACTTCGTGCGGCGCGCAGTTCACGCGGTGACGACTAGGGCGGGTCGGCGGCGATGCATGCGCTGCAGTCGGCCGGCCATGACGCAGCCCGGTCCCTTCGTGACTTTCGCGCGCGAAAGCGTAAGCCGCGCGACCCGGACTCGCGGCTTCGGCCGTACAACGGAGGAGAGGATGGTCGGGTTCCCGTTCGTCGTGCTTGCCTTTGCCGGGTCCGGCGACGCACCGGAGCGGTCGGGCGGCGAGGTCACGTTCGAGTCGCTGCTCGCGGAGATGGTCGACCGCGACGCGCTGGCTCGCTGGCCGGAGCCCGCGTATGTCACGCGGCAGGCGAGCAGCTACGACCGGCGGAGCACGACGCCGAGCGACGCGACGGAGAACGGCTGGTTCGCCAACCAGGACAACATGGAGGGGTCGCCCGAAGCGTGGCGATGGGTCGAGCACGAAGGGCGCCACGAGTGCCGGCTCGTCGACGTGGACGGACCGGGCGCGCTCGTGCGCTTCTGGTCGGGCGGGAAGCCGCCGGAGGGGACGATCCGGTTCTACGTGGACGGCGCGAGCGAGCCGGCGCTCGCGGGAGCGATGGCGACGCTCCTCTCCGGTGCAGGTCCGATCCCCGCGCCGCTCGCGGTGAAGACTTCGGGCGACGCGCTCGACCTCTACATGCCGCTCCCGTTCGCGCGCCACCTCGAGATCACCTACGACGAGGGCGCGCCGCCGAGCCCGCCGCCGCTGCGCTGGTTCAACGCGGAGTACCGCGTCTATCCGACGGGCACGAGCGTGCGCTCGTTCACGGCCAATGCTCTGTCGCGAGCGCGCGCCGCGATCGAGGCGACGGCGCAGCGGCTCGACCACGTCGACGACGGGACGGAGATGACCGACGGCGAATCGAAGGACGGGTCGAAGGACGAATCGAAGCTCGAGGATGGAGACGCGGCGAACCTCGGTCCAGGCGACCGGCTCGTGCTCGACTTCCACCACGGGCCGCAGGCGGTCCGGGCGATCGCGCTCGAGCTCCTTCGAGGCGACTCGCCGCGCGACCTCGTGGTCACCGCCGTCTTCGACGGCGAACTCTGCGTCTGGTGTCCGGCCTCGGAGTTCTTCGGCGGTGGGCCGCGGCTCGTCCCGCTCAAGACCTGGGCGCGGACGGTGCGGACCGGCGATGACCTGCTCCTCGCGCGCTTCACGATGCCGTGGCGCGAGAGCGCGTCGATCGCGGTCGAGAACGTCGGCAGCAGGGAGTTGGCCGTCGCCCTGAACGTGAGCGGCGGCGCCTGGACGTGGGACGACCGGTCGCTCCATTTCCACTCGACGTGGCGGAACGATCCGAGCGTGCCGACGCGACCGCTGCGCGACTGGAACTACGTGACGATCGGCGGCCGGGGCGTCTACGTCGGTGACACGCTCACCGTGATGAATCCCACCGAGGCGTGGTGGGGCGAGGGCGACGAGAAGGTCTTCGTCGACGGCGAGAGCTTCCCGTCCCACTTCGGGACCGGCAGCGAGGACTGCTACGGCTACGCGTGGGGCTCGCCGGCGACGTTTCACGCGCCGTTCTGCGCGCAGCCGCGCTGCGACGGTCCGGGCAACCTCGGCTTCACGACGGTCGCGCGCACGCGCGCGCTCGACGCCATTCCGTTCACGAGCTCGCTGCAATACGACCTCGAGGTCTGGCACTGGGCCGATTGCGCGATGAGCTACTCCGTCGCCTCCTTCTGGTACGCGCGGCCCGGAGCGACCAGCAACCGCGCAGCCGACCCGAAAGGCGCCGCGATGGCGCTGCGCGCTCCCGGGCTCTTTCGCGCCGTCGAGTGCGAGCGAGCCGAAGTCACTGCCTCTTCGATCGGCCTCGCGATCTCGAAGCAGAGCAGCCTCGCCTTCTCCTCCGGCCGCTGGAGCTGCGACGCGCAGCTCTTCGTCCAGGCCAAGACCGTCGGAGACTTCGTCGAGCTCCGCCTCGCGAAGGGCCTCGAGGGGCCGCGCCGCCTGAAGCTCCATCTAACGACGAGCTACGACTACGGCGTGCTGCGCGTCTCCGTGAACGGTACGCAGGCGGCCGCCGATCTCGACGCCTGGAGCGAGCAGAGCGACCTCGGGCCGGCCGTCGACCTCGGCGTCCACGCTCCGCGCGGAGGCGAGCTCTACCTGCGTGTCGAGGTCGTCGGCCACCATCCGCGGTCGCAGGGCAGCGGCTGCTACTTCGGCCTCGACGCCGTCGAGCTCGTGGCGGAGTAGATTTCGGCTCTTCTTGGAGTCCTCGGCATGCGGTCGTGGGTCGTGGTTGCCGCTTTCCCGGTGGTTGCGGCGCTCGCAGGGCAGGAGCGCGCGACCGAGGGCAGGTCCGAAGCAGAAGTGGTCTTCCACCTGCCCTTCGAGACTGGATTCGTGGCGACGGTGTGGCAAGGCAACGATCAGGGACCGAGCCACCAGGACCAATACAACAAGTTCGCCTTCGACTTCTCGCTGCCCGAGGGGACGCCGGTCGCCGCGGCGGCGGACGGAGCGGTCGTCTTCGTGAAGGAGGACACGCGGGGACCGACGGGCGACTGGCACGACAACAACCGCGTCGTGCTCAAGCACCGGGACGGCAGCTTCAGCGAGTACTGCCATCTGCGCCGCGACGGCGCGCGCGTGAAGGTCGGCGAGGAGGTCGTCGCGGGCGACGTGATCGCCGACTCGGGCGACACCGGCATGGCCGACCAGCCGCACCTGCACTTCACCCGGCGGCGCACCTCCGCCGAGGGACCGAGCATCGCGTGCCGGTTCGAGGAGGTGGCGGGCGACGGCGTGCCGCTGCTCGGACAGACCGTCGTCTCCCGCAACGTGCGCGTGCGCGAGCTTCCCGCGTTTCGGGTCCTCGACGCGGCGCTCGAGCTCCACGCGCTGTGCGAGAAGCTCGACGCCGTCGAGGCGGCGCTGCCGCCGCTCGCCGCTGCGCGCAAGGTCGTCATGGACTCGCCGCCGTCGGCGGTGAGGGAGCGCCTCGCGCGTCGCGACCGGCTCCTCGCGAGCCGCGACGAGCTCGCCTCCGTCCGCCGCGCCGACGTCGAGCGGGCGCACGATCGCGGCGACGTCGAGCGCGCCGCTCGGCTCGTCGTCTTCGCAGCGCGCGACTTCGCCGACACGCTCGAGGGGTCGGCGCTGAAGAGGCTCGCGTCGCAGATCGAGCGCGAGCGCGGCTACGCCGACGCGGTCGCGCCGCTTGAGTCGGCGCTCAAGGTCCGCAAGCTTCTGTCGGAGGCGGTCGCGCACGAGGTCAAGCTCGCGGCGCGCACGGGGAAAGCGGCGACGGAGGCGCGAGCCGAGGCGCGTCGCGCCTACGCGAAGGCGCTCGAGGCGGCGAGCGACGAGCAGCGTGCCGCGCTCGAGGAGCACCTGCGCCGGCTCGAGGAGCGCGCGCCCGCGCCGGCCGGCAAGAGGTGAACGCGATCCGGCCGATCCGCTGTCGCCGGCGCGTCAGCGCCACTCGCCGGCGAGCGTGAAGGCGCCCCACGTGGAAGGCGGGAGGCCGCGAGCGATGAGGTCGAGCTGGGCGCGGCGCAGCGCCGCGCCGGTCGGCTCGCCGGCGACCCACAGACGCCGGTAGAAGTCGGCCATCAGCTCGGACGTGGCCTTGTCGTTCACGTTCCAGAGCGTGGCGATCACCGTCTTCGCGCCGGCGAGCTCGAACGAGGCCCGCAGACTGAACATTCCCTCGCCGCCGCGGTCCTTGCCGAGTCCCGTCTCGCACGCCGAGAGGACGACGAGATCGCAGGCCGAGAGGTCGAGCCAGGTGATCTCCTCCGCCGTGAGCAGTCCGTTCTCGCGGCCGCTCTCGACCGGGCGGTTGGCGCCGGCGCAGACGAGCCCGGTCAGGAGTCCGGGCATGAGGCCGGTGATCCGTTCTCTCTCGCTGATCCGGCGGACGCCGTGTTCGCCGTGCTTGCCGCCGTCATCCTGACCGAGCGCCAACGCGCTCTCCCACAGCGACGTGAGCCCCTCGGGCTGGAAGAAGCCGTGGGTCGCGAGGTGGACGTAGCGCTTGCCGGGCAGCCGCTTCTTCAACGACGCCTCGGTCGCGACGGCGCCGCGCACGATCTCGACGGATCCGCGGCGGAGCGCGGCCACCGTCTCGGCTTCCTGGCCGGTGAAACGGAGCGGCTCCCACGATCGGCGCAGGCCTCCGCGGAGGGCGTCGAGCGCGGAGTCGGCGGCCGTGGGGCTGGCGGTGGCCGCGTGGGCCACGGGCGGTGCGTCGGCGCCATCGAGCGATTCGTCGCGTGCCTCGTAGTCGAAGCCGCCCGCAACGAGGGCCGCGCCCGCGGTGCGCTCGAGCGCGGACTTCGGCCGGCGCAGCGTGCGCGCGAGCGCGCTGCCGCTCGTCACGTAGACGACCGAGCGTTTCTCGACGAGGTAAGAGCCGTCCTCGAGCGGGATCGTCTCGAACGGCAGCGTCTCGAGGAACCGATCGGGCGCGATGAACAGCAGGTCGACGTCGCCGAGGTGCGGCGCGAGCGGCTTCCAGAGGAGCTCGCGCAACGCGGCGCCGGTCGAGCTCACGAGCCGGTCTTGTTCCTGTTCGCGCCCGCCGTCGGGCGGCGTGGCGGCGCGAGCGCTCGTGATCGCGCTGAGGTAGTCCTCGACCGCCTGGCGAAGCGGCGTCGCCTCGCCGAGCTCGATGCGGGTCGCGCCTGCTGCTCCGGCAGGAACGACCCAAGCGGTGACCGACGGGGGATCCACTCGGCCGCCTTCCACGAGCTGGCCGTCCTGCCATGTTGCGGCGAGGTAGGGCTTGTGGAGGAGGAAGTCGACGAGCGCCGACCGCGGCAGGAGCAGGGCCGCGAGCTCGGCGGCCGTCACGTCGTCGGCGCGTCGATCGGGACCGAGCCGCCGCGCGAGTTCGCGTTCCAGATCGCCGCGCCTCTGCCTCAGCAGCGCGAGGAGCGCCTCGTGCGCCGCGGCGTCGCCCACGTCGATCCGCGCGACCTCCTCCGAGAGCCGCGACTGCACGCCGCGGAGGTCGTCGACCTCGCGTCGCGTCTCGTCGTCGAGCGAAGCGAGCATGCGTCGACGCGACTCACACAACCCGTCCCGAACGCCGCCCTTCCAGGAGAGGAGCGCGTCGTAGGCCGCCGTCTCTTTCGAGCGATCGCCCGCTGCGTGCGCAACGTCGAGCAGCGCGTCGACGCAGCGGAACTCCAATGCGGCGCGCTGGAAGTTCTCCCAGTCCGCGGGCGGCGTCGGAGATGACGTCCGCTGCGCTCGGGTTGCGTCGAACGCTGCTGCGGCGTACTCGAACGCCCGCTCGGGTTCTCCGGAGTCGAGCGTGAGGTACGTGAGCTTCCGGCGGTCGTAAGTCGCGTCAGAATGTTGCGAGCCGAAGACCTTCTCGTCGATCAGCAGTGCGCGTTCGAGCATCCGACGCGCTGCTACGAAGCTTCCCTGATCGGCAAGGACACACGCCAAATCGCGGAGACTCCTCGCCGTGCGTGGATGCTCGGGTCCGAGGACCTTTTCGCGGATGGCGAGCGCACGCTCGTGATGGAGCCGTGCTCCCGCGAGGTCGCCCTCCTCGCGGAGCAGTCTGCCCAGGCATCCGAAGTCGCCGGCGAGTTCCGGGTGCTCCGGCCCATACGTCGCCTCGTCGATCGCGAGCATTCGTTCGTACAGCCGCCGGGCCGCCGTGAGCTCGCCCTGATCTTCAAGCAGGTTGGCCACGTCGCTGAGACTCGTTGCCGTGTCGGGATGCGCGGGCCCGAGCACCTTCTCCCGAATGGCGAGTGCGCGTTCGTAAAGGGGTCCCGCCTCGACGGAGTTGCCTTGATCCTCGAGCAGTTCCCCCAGAGTGCTGAGACACCACGCCGTGTCAGGATGATCCGGGCCCAGCGAATGCTCGGCGATCGATAACGCTCGCCGGCACAGCGGCTCCGCCGCGGAGTAGTCTTCAAGGTCGAGGAGGAGAAGCGCGAGATTGTTGAGGTCCGGCACGAGGCTGGAATGGTCCGCCCCCAAGGCTGCTTCATCGATCGCCAGGGCGCGCTCATAGAGAGGACGCGCCTCCGTGAAGTTGCCCAGGTTGCGAAAGATCAACGCGAGGTTGTTGAGGCGGGTTGCTGTCGTCGGATCGTCGGGGCCGCACGCCTTCTCGGTAATCGCCAAGGCGCGCTCAGCGAGCCGCTGCGCCTCCGAGTAATTGCCCTCGTGCTTGAGTACCAGCGCGAGGTTGCTCATGACCCGGCCGATGTCGGCACTCTCCGGGCCTTGCACAGTCTCGTAGATTCTCAGTGCCCGTTCGTAGAGGAGTTGTGCCGCCGCGCACTCTCCTTGGTCGTCAAGGACACCCGCCAGGTTGTTGAGGGTGCGCGCGGTCTCCGGGTCGTCGGGTCCGAGCGCATGCTCCCTGATGGCGAGGACGCGTTCATACAGCGAGCGGGCGGTTGCAAGATCTCCCTGCTCGCGCACCAACCACGCGAGGCCGTTGAGGCAGGCCGCAATATCGGCGTCTTCAGGTCCCAGGATCCTCTCGTGGATCGCGAGCGCGCGTTCATACAGCGGCCGTGCGTCGGAGTAGCGTCGTTCGTCCGCAAGAACGTTGGCCAGGTTGTTGAGTGCGCACCCGATGTCCAGGTCGTCCGGCCCGCACACCTTCTCGAGAATGGCGACCTCCTGCTCCAGCAGCAACTGCGCGGCATAGAATCGTTCGATCTCCTCGAGATCGGAAGCACACCGGCTGCACGCGCGCGCGTACTCCAACGAATCGTCGCCGAAGCGCGCGCGAACGGCGGCAATGGTCCGATCAACGTCCGCGGCGATGGCGTCAGCCTCTTCTTTCGAGTCGAGCTCGACGGGCTCTCCCGCGCGCGCCGTCAGCGTGAACGAGCCACGCTCTCCGTGGAGAGCGCACGCCTCGAATCGAAGCAGCTCGCCCGCCTTGCGGCCGGTCATCCCGACGCACGCGTGCGTCCGGAGCAGGCCGTCATCGTCCTCGGCGAGGAGGTCGCCCGCCGCGTTGCGCACGATGAGATAGGCGTCGAAGAAGTAGGAGCGCAGCTCGATCGTGAAGGGGCCGTCGTCGACGACCTCGAAGAGGAACGCGCGGCCGACGACGGCCGCGTTCGCGTAGTCCTCCTGGAGTGTCGGCGTCTCGACGACCGGATCGCCGTCGACGAGCTCGCCGTCGATGGGGGAATCGAGCGCGAGTCGCGGGAGTTCGAGGAGTGGCGCGCCTGGCTGCGCCGGCTGAGCCTGAGGGGCCAGCGGCAGAGGGGTCGGCTGCTGCTGGAGCAGGGCGATCACGGCGAGCGCCGTCACGATCAGCATCGGCGACCCTCCAGGCGGCGGGAGTCGCTCCTTCTAACGAGGGTTCCCGAAGCCGTCACCTTCCGGGACGCCGCGCGGGGAGGAGGTTTCGCCCGTTGGCCGGTGCGTGCTCGTGCCTTTACCCCGGTGGCGGCTTAGCTTCAGGATCGCGGGTGGTTCGGCCTCGCGACGGGGTCACGATCCAGAGGAGGTCACGACATGGATTCGAGCCGAGCCAAGCAGATCCGTTTCCTGGCGACTGCAGCCGCGCTGCTGTTCCTGCTCTCGCCGGCGCGCGCGCAGATCACCTCGTCTCAGGCTGCGAGCAGCGGGCCAGGCCATCCCTGGCAGGGCGGGGCGCACGCCGTCAACCTCTACTCGCTCGCGAGGGAGACGACGCTCCCGATCGTCGCGTGGAAGAGCCGCGGGGATCTTCGGATCGACTTCGGCCTGATCCACTGCAGCCAGGGGGTCGGCACCGACGCGACGCTATCGCCAAAGTGGGTCCACAGCTACGACGCGCGCATCGACGTCTGGACCGACAGCGGCGGCGTGCAGCGCGCGGCGCTGGTCGAAGGCGACCACACCGTCCACCTTTTCCGCAAGTCGGGCGGCGCGTGGATCGAGGACGACGGCTACCGCGAGCGGCTGACCGCGACGGCGACCGGATTCGTGATCAAGCGCCGCTCGCGCGACCAGTGGACCTTCGAGCCGACCGCGACCACCGGTCGCTACCGGCTCGCGTCGATCACCGACCGCTCGGGCAACGTGATCACGCTCGAGTACGACAACGCCGGCAATCTCGTCCGGGTGAAGGACCCGACGCAGCGCTGGGTTGGACTCGAGTACGCGACCATCGGCGGCGCCACGAAGCTGGTGCGCGTCACCTTCGAGGGGCAGTCGCTGCGGGGGTCGTTCCGCCGCGAGTGGGCGCTCGCCTACGACGCGCAGGGGCGCCTGAAAACCGTCACCTGGACCTGGCCGCTGTCGTGGCAGACCACCTTTTCCTACACCAGTGACGGCCGAAACAATCTCTCGAGCATGACCGATCGCGCCGGGGCCGTGACGAGCTTCAGCTATTCCGTCGACGATCTCGCGTGGGAGCAGCTCCCGAATCACTCGTCCTCGGAGCGGTCCTACTTCTCGAAGCCGACCTCCTCGACGCGGCTCCTGACCGACGAGATCGGCATCACGATGACGGCGACCTTCGACTCGAGCACACGGCTCATAAGCCTCGCCGACGCGGTCTTGCACACCACGACGCGCAGCTACACCGACGGCGACTACCCCTTCGGCGCCGCGCAGATCCTCCTGCCCACCGGAAACCTCTGGCAGTACGACTTCGACGGCCACGGCTACGTCCTGCGCGTGACCGATCCGGCGGGCGAGCCTTACGACTACGTCTACGACGGGCTCGACCGTCTCATCCGCACCGTCGAGCCACTGTGCACCGACGCCTGGGGCACGACCGACCCGCAGCAGCGCCGGACCGAGTACGTCTACGACACCCTCGACCGGTTGATCCGCGTCGACCGCGTCAGTCCGTCGGTGACGCTCTCCACGAGCTACCAGTACGACTCGCACGGCAACCGCAACGTCGTGACCGACCCGGCCGGCAAGTCGACGCACTACACCTGGGACTACTACGGCAACCTCGCGACCGTCACGACGCCTTCGGGTCGCACCGTGCGCCGCATCTTCCGCAGCCCGGATCTGACCCACAATTACACGCGGCCGCGCCGCGCCATCGACGGCAACGGCGACGGCTTCTCCTACTCCTACGACGCCGTCGGGCGGCGCATCTCGTCCAGGAAAGCGGGCGGACCGCCCATGGTGTACGTGTACGACGCGATGGACCGCGTGCTGCAGGTCATCGACACGTCGCAGTCCGATCCCGCCGACCAGATCCTGCAGTTCCAGTGGCGGCCCGACGGCACGCTGCTGAACGAGAGCCATTCGGGCGAGACCGTCTATCACGGCGTCTTCCCCAACGGCGAGCGGCAGTGCGTGCAGGTGAATCCCGGGACGGCCTCGATGCGCGAGTACCGCTACGTCTACGACGGGCTCGGCCGCCTGAAGACGATCGTCGACCGCAACGAGTCGACGAAGTTCAACCGCGACGCAGAAGGGCGCGTGACGAGCCGGATCTCGCCGAGCGGCGCGCGCGTCGACTTCACGTACGACGCGCTCGATCGTGTGGTCTCGAAGCAGGCGATCGACGGCTCGAACCACCTGGTCGCCAGCTTCGACCTGCGTTTCCAGGAGAACGGGCTGCTGGCCGAGCAGATCGAGACCGGCGCGTACGGCTCGATCACGTCGCGCTACGGCTGGGACCTCTTCAACCGGCTTGTACGCGAGGAGAAGACCGGCGGATTGAGCTACGACGCGACGTGGAGCTACGACGCCGCCGGCAACCGCGTGAGCCAGCTCGATAACGGCGTGCTCACGAGCTACGCGTACGACCAAGACGACCTGCTGCTCTCCGCCGTATCGCCGTCCGGCAGCGAGTCATTCACCTGGAGCGCCAACGCAGAGCTCGTGCAGCGCGACCGGCCCGGCCTTTCGCAGCGATTCCTCTACGACGACCAGGGACGGCTCGCCGAGCTCGACGACACCCGCCTCTCGCCGTCGACCTGGACTCCGCTCGCGCGCTACCGCTACGACGGGATCGGACGGCTCACGAGCAACGAGAAGTACGACTACTACGGCAGCCTGCTCGCGACGAACCGCCGCGTCTACGACCGCAATGACGTGGTCCGCGAGGAGAGCTTCACCGCCTCCGGCACTCTCGTCGGCGAGCAGGAGAATCTCTTCGCCGGAGGGCTCCTCACCACGCGCGACCTGACCTCGGGCACCACCTGGTACCCGAGCAGCGACGGCTTCGGCAGCGTGAAGGAGCTCGCCGACGACTACGGCTCGCTCCATCCGACCTACGCCGTCAGCAACGCCTTCGGGCAGGAGATCGTCGCCAACGTCTACGACCTCGAGCAGAGCTTTGCCGCCGACCGCGGCGTGCGCGAGGATCAGGACACTGGGCTGCTGTGGAACGGCGTCGCCTTCGCGCTGCCGGACGTCGCGGTCGCGCTGTCGAACGGGCCGTTCGGGAGGATCGACGCGGGGGTCATGAGACAGGTCACTCCGGAGGACTTGGAGAAATGGGAACGCGAGTCATTTGAGGAATGGAAACGCAAGGATGAGCTGCGGCGGCTGCTGGAAGAGGAAGAGAACCCGCCGCCCCCCTTCAATGAAGAGTGCTTCAAACGCGAGGCCTTTGCTCGATTGGAGGCATTGAGTGCTGATCTACTCTGGGCGAAAGAAGATCTGACAGCAGGCAGGGGCAATCAAGAGCGAATGGAGGAGATGATCGAAGAACTCGAGTTGAAGATCGGTGAGATCTATGAGGACCTCTACAACTACTGTGGTATCGAGTTCACCTAACGGACCCGGTTCCCTCGCCACCTGAATCGACTCCGCCGCGCGCCGCTCTCGCGGCGCGCGGCTTTGCTTTCATGGGCCCGCGTTGCACAGCTCGCAGCCGGAACGGACGACGCGTCGCTGCGATCACAGCGGTACGCCTCCGGCATCGGCAGCACGGCGCGGTTGAGCCAGCGCGGGCGCCGCAGGCCGTCCCGGCCGGAAACCGTGTGCCCGTCACAGTGCCCAGGAATCGGGTACTTTGCCCGCCCTCGTCATGCTCGGATTCCCGCCGTTCACGTCGTCCGTGCTCTTCGGCCTGCTCGTCGTCCAGGAGCCGCCGGCGCCTCCGGCGCCGCCTGCCCGGCGCGATCCGGCCGCCGCGCCGCTCGCGGCGGGGAGGAAGGCGCTCGCGGAGGGGAAGCGGGCGGAGGCGGTCGGACACCTCGAGCACGCGCTCGCCTTCGCGCCCGACTCGGTCGAGATCCTGGCGCTGCTCGTCGAGGCGAGCGCGGAGGATGCCGACGCTCGCACGCTGTGGACGCACGCGCTCGCGACGGCGGCGGTCGCGCCGAACGGGAACCTCGACCTCGATGCAGAAGTGAAAAACAAGGTCCAACGCGACGATCCACGTGCGGCGCAGCTCGCGGCCGCGCGCGTCGCCGCGTTCGACGAGTTGATGAAGCTCGCGCGCGAGAAGGAGAAGGAAGGCGCACAGAAGCTCGACGCTCTGCTCGTCGCCCAGTGGGCGCGCCGCGTCGCGCTCGACCTCGCGCGCGAGAGCCCGGCGCTGATCCAGGCGCACGAGAGCGAGCTCTCGCCGCGGCTGACGCTCCCCGAGTCGCTGCCGTCGAAGGTCGTGAAATCGCTCGAAAGCTTCGGGAGCAACCAGCTCGGAAACTCCCGCACCGCCGACGCGATCAAGGCCGGCCGCATCCTCGCGGGGCTCGCCACGCAGCTCGGCTTCGAGAAGGACCTGCAGGGCCCGCGGCCCGGCGGGCTCGCCGGCCTCAAGGAGCGCGCGGCCGCGCTGCTCGCCAAGGCGCGCCAGCAGCTCGGCAACAAGAGCGACGAGCCGTGGACCATCGACGAGCTCCTGCAGCTCGACGGCGACCATGCCGAGTCGTTCACGCGCGCGCACGACACGTTCGCCAGCCCCGGCGTCGCGAAGAGCCCGCGCGCGTGGTATCGCGTCGAGACCGACTGCGGCTACGAGACGTTGCTCGGCGTCACGCAGACGATCGAGCAGCATCACCAGCGGCTCGCCAACTGGTACGGGCAGGATCCGTTCGTCCACCGTCCGGGGCTCGTTCGAGTCGTCCCCGAGGCGGCGGGGCTCGAGTCCGAAGGCGCGCCCTTCTGGTGGGCCGGCGGCTTCCAGGGCGGCGACGTGACGACGGTCCGCTTCTCGTGCGGGACGATCGAGGGGCTCGGCCACGCGATCACCCACGAGCTCACTCACCGTTTCGATGGCACGGTCTATCCCGGCCTTCCCGCGTGGCTGATGGAAGGGCGCGCCGTCTGGACCGGCGGCGCCTACGGCCGCGCGGCCGACGAGAAGTTCGTCGAGGGCTACGCGTCCATCGGCACGATCGAGCACGCCTTCATCAAAGGCTACGGCGATCTGCGCAACCTCGTGAAGCTGATCGAAGGGTCGATCGACGACTACCGCGACAACTACGTCGCCGGCTACGCGCTCTACGTCTATCTCGACACGCGCCGGAGCCCCTCGGGCCGCCTCCTCTTCCACGACCGCCTGCAGAAGTTCATGAAGGAGGCGCGGGGCGTGAAGAGGTGGAAGGACCACTTCGCCGCCTGCTTCTGCGACGCCCACGACGAGCGGCCGAAGGAGCTCGAGGGGTTCGTCGCCGACTGGGCGCCGTGGCTCGCCGGCTTCTACTGGCAGAACCGCAAGCCATGGGCGCAGGCCTACGAGGTTGAGTTCCCGCGCGCCGACAGCAGGCTCGTGATGGACGAGCCGACCTGGGTCTGGACTCGAGCGCGCGCCGAGCCGCGCTTCGGACAGGAGCAGGCCGCGCTCGCGGGCAGGCTTCTGCTCGACGCCGGAAGGCGCGCCGATGCGATCGCGGCACTGGTCTTCGCGCTCGCGGTCGACGGGCGGCGGCCGGCCGATGAAGCGCGGCTCGCCGCGGCGCTCGAAGCGGAGAACCGGCGCGACGCGGCGTGGGTGCTCCGGTGTGGCATCGAGCTTCCTTACGGCGAGCGAGCCGGCGCGGCGCCGTTCTCGAGCTCGCTGACGAAAGTGAAGACGCTCGCCGACGCGCTGCAGTCCGCGTCGATCGACGCCGATGCGCGCGGCTTCAAGCTGACTGCCGCCGCCCTGCGCTCCGACCGCGAGCGCGTGGCGAGCTGGCTCGGGCTCGCGCGAGCCGACGCCGCGGCCGCCTCGACCAACGTCGACCCGAGCAACCAGCTCCACACTCTCGATGGCGTGGCGCGGCCGCTCGCGCCGAAGGGCTTTACCGAGAGCGGGCTCACCGACTACGAGGAGCGGCGCGCGCGCGGCCGCTGGTACGTCGACGAGCACGGCGACCTGCACGTCGGCCGCGAGAAGCCGCGGCAGGCGACCGGCACCGTCGATCGCGGCGCGGCGCAGCTCGACTGCTTTGCGCTCGCGCCCGAGTGGATCCTGCCCGGCACCTGGCGGTTCGACGGCCGGATCCGATTCACGACGTCGTTCGTGAACGGCGCCGTGATCTTCGGATACACCGAGCGCGAGGAGAACCTGCGCTTCAGCTTCTCCGCCGGCGACTTCCTCTACGCCACCGGCGTGAGCGACAAGCCGCCCGAGTTCAACGACATGGGCTGGTCGATGGCCGGGCTGCGCGACCGCGACGGGGGACTGCCCGGCTCTACTGCGGGCGGCGGTTTCGCCTTCGGCGGACGCGCCTCGAGCTTCGAGCTCACGCTCCTCGTCGACGGCGCGTTCGTGCAGGCCTTCATCAACGGCAAGCCGGTCGGGCGATATCACGCCGTCGACGGCGCCGCCATCGAGGGGCAGATCGGCTTCGCCACGAGCATGGGCGCGATCGAGGTCGAGGAGCCGCGCGTCACGCGGCTCGAGCGCAGCCGCCTCGCGCCGAGCGCCGCCTTCTCGCCGATCTGCTTCGACCTCTTCTCGGCGCGCTCGCTCGCGCCATGGGACGCGCAGAACCGAAGCTGCGTCGGGCTGCCGAAGCTCCCGCAGGGCACGCTCGTCTTGTGGCTTGCGCCGCCGGACGCACCGCTGGCCGACGACGCCGCGCACGCCGGCTTCGTCCAGCGGCTGCAGTGGGACCTGCGCGAGCTCGCCATCTTCGTCGAGCGCGCGCAGCCGACGCAGCGGATCGTCGTCGCCGTGCCGGCGGCGATCGGCGACTCCGGCCGCGACTTCCTCACCGGCTACGCGAGGAAGATCGTGAGCGAGCAGGTCGACGTGCTGCTCCACTCGCAGCCCTTCGTCCCCGACGGCGTGACGACGCCGAGGAGCCGCCGCTGGCTCCTCTTCGTCGATTCGGCCGGCATCGTGCGCGCGCTCTCCGAGATCCCGACCGGCATCCTCGCGCTCGAGGACACCTCCTTCACACGCTGGCTCCACGTCTTCCGCGACCACGGCCGCCCGCCGCGCGAGCTGCCGCCGGTCGAACGGCCCAAGCCGCAGGACGGCGCCGGCGGCGAGGAGAAAGGCGGCGGCTGACCGTCGACGGCGCTTGGTCCTGGTCAAGGACGAGGCTCGCCGCCTCGCGAGGGTGACATGCTGCAACGGCTCTTTCCTCTCGGCATCGAGCACTACCTCGCCGGCGGACTCCTGATCGGCGCCGGCGTCGCGTTGCTCTTCGTCGCGACCGGGCTCATCGGCGGCATGAGCAGCTTCTTCAGCGCCGCGTGGTCGTGGGTGTCGGCTGCGCCCGGCTTCCAGCAGCCGCGGCTGGTCGAGAGCCGGGGCTGGCGGCTCGCCTACGCGCTCGGCCTCGTGGCCGGCGCGGCGCTCTTCGTCGCGTCCGGCGGCGAGCGCACGTGGACGAGCGTGCCGCCGTGGCGGCTGCTGCTCGGCGGACTCGTCGCTGGATTCGGAGCGCGGCTCGGCGGCGGCTGCACCTCGGGCCACGGGATCTGCGGGCTCTCGTCGCTGCAGCTCCCGTCGCTGCTCGCGGTGGTCACGTTCCTGGCGACGGCGATGGCGACGGCGCAGCTCGTCGCGTGGGCCGGAGCGACGCCATGAGCCCGCGCGCGCTCGTCGTCGTCCTCCTCTGCGGCGCGCTCTTCGGCCTCGGCCTCGCGCGCTCGACGATGGTCTCGCCCGAGGTCGTCCTCTCGTTCCTGCGATGGAGCGACTTCGGGCTGCTGCTCGTGCTCGGCGGCGCCGTCGTCGTGACGCTCGCCGTCTACCAGCTCGCGCCGCGCGTGCTGCGCCGACCGCTGCTCGGCGGCGAGTTCACGAAGCACGCAGCCGTCCTGAATCGAAGGTCGCTGCTCGGCGCCGCGCTCTTCGGGATCGGCTGGGGGCTCTGCGGCGTCTGCCCCGGCCCTGCCATCGCGGGTCTCGGCGTCGGCAACTGGCCGACGCTCTACGCCCTCGCCGGACTTCTCGCGGGGGCGTTCGTGCACGGGCGGTTCTTCGGGCGCTGACCGGCCGGCTCGCGGTCCGCGACGAGAACGGCTTCGCGCGTCACTCCGCCGCCGCGAGGATCTTGAGCGCCTGCGCGGTGCCGTAGGCGCGGCCGCTCATGGCGTGGTCGAGCCAGGTGGAGTCGAGCTCGCGGCAGGCGAGGACTTCCTGCCTGATGGCATTGACGTATTTGTTGCGGCGGGGGGCGGGGAGCTCGCGGGCGGCCTCGAGCGCGTGCCAGTGGGCGAAGAAGAAGAAGTAGCCGCCGTGGCCGCGCGAGTTGAAGTAGTCGTAGAGGCGCTTGGTCGGCTCGCGCAGCTCATGATGGAATTGGACGAAGCGGTCGAGCGCGTGGCCGATCTCCGGCAGCTCCTTCTTCCCGGCGCGCAGCAGCGCGACCTCGCACAGGCAGTCGCGCCCGATCGAGCCGTGCATCGTCGTCATCCACTCGTGGCCGGGCATGGTCGAGTAGCAGAAGAGGTCGCCCGGCATCCGCATCCCTTCGAGCGCCTTCACGCCGGCGGCGAGCTTCTCCTCGGGGATCTCGACGCCGGCGCCCTTCGCGGCAACGAGCGCCATCACGTTGAGCGCGGTGTTGAAACTCGCCGGCCGCTGCGGACCGTAGACGGTCCAGTTGCCGTCCGCCTGCTGAAGCTTGACGATGCGGCCGACGAGCTTGCGCACGGCCTCCTTCTCGCCGAGGCGCGCGAGCGTGAGCAGCGCGTAGGGATGATGGAATGGATCGGTCGCGGGGTTGGGCTCGTTGCCGCTCCATTCGACGAGCCACGCTCGCGCGCGATCGGCGACCGCCCGCGCGCGCGTCTTCGTCGCGGCCGGGAGCTTCGGCGTCCACGCGTCGATCGCGTCGAGCGCGAAGGCCGTGATGCTCGGATCGCCCCGTCCCATGTGGCCGGCGAAGGAGCCGTCGCTGCGCTGCAGTTCGAGCAGCGCGCGCACGGAGAGCTCCGGGTCGAACGCGCCCGCCAGCCCTTCCGTCGTCTCGGGCAGCTCGGGGAGTCCCGCGACGTCGCGTGGCGTTTCGGCGAGCAGGAGGCGCGGCCCGTCGGTGAGCAGGCAGGCCGCCGCCTTGCGGCCGAACGCGGTCGGCCCGGCGATCTCTCGAAACATCGTCGTCGCCTCATCGCAGCGACCCAGCCGGTCGAGGCAGAACGCGGCCCAGTAGCGCGCCTCGTCGCGCCGCGGCGACTGCTCGTCGAGCTTCGCGCCCTGAAGCGCCGCGAGCGCTTTCTCCCATTCGCCGCGCGCGAGCGCGAGCCGTCCGCGCTCGAGCTCGATCTCGCCGCGGCTCGCGCCCTCGCCGCTCGCGCCCGCGAGGAGTTTCTCCGCGCCCGCGAGATCGCCTCGCCTCCGCAGGATCCGCGCGAGCAGCGCCCGCGCCGCCGGATCGATCTTGCCCTGCAGGAGCTTGCTTGCCGCGTCGAGCTCGCCGGCCGCGGCCAGTTCCTCCGGAGTCGACGGCGGCTCGGACGCCTTCCCGTCCCTGCCGGCTCCCTTCGGCAGCTTCGCCCCCGCCTTCTTCAGCGCCGCGCGCAGCATCCGATCGACGAGCGGGGCGCAGAGCGTCCCGATCCGGTGCAGCCGGTGGACCAGCTTGCCGCGCTCGTCGAGCACGGCGAGCGCCGGCGTCACGACCTCGTTCGACTTCAATCCCACGGCCGCGAGCGGATCGTCGTTGGACGGCCCCATCCCGTGCTTCGAGAGGTCGTAGGTCAGGAGCAGCGGCACGAAGCGGCGCCGCACGAGCTCGATCACGTCGGGGTCGGAGAGCGGCCCGGCGCGCATGAGCACGTCCTTGCGCAGCCCGTCGTCGATGAAGTCGACCGTCGCGGCCGCGAGACTCCGTTGCGCCGCGGCGAGCTTCTCGTCGTCGTCGATGCAGCGCACGTAAAGCAGAATCGGTCGGTCCTCGGCCGCGGCCGCCTTCTTCGCTTGGGCGGCGTCGAAGATCCACGGGACGTCGCTCGCCGCTTCGCGCGCGAGTCCTTGCAGCTTCAGGTCAGGATCGGGCGCGCGGCCATCCGACGAGCGCAGCGGCTTGGTCGTCTCCTCAAGAGCAAAGTCGTCGAACCACGCCTCCCCCGCGCCGACGAGGTAGGCGAGCACGTTCACCTGCGTGCAGCCGGTCGGAACGTCGAAGACCGCGGAGGTGTCGCGCCAGTCGGTCACCCCTTCCGCCTTGTCGGCCCACGCGAAGGCGATCGCTTCGCCCTTGGCGTCGAGGCAGCGAACCATGACGCACGCCGACGCCGACGCATCCATCCGCGGCGTCTTCACGCGCGCCTTGAGCTCGAGCCGAGCGGGCTTGTTCTTCGGCAGCTCGACGAGCTGGCGCCAGTTGTCGGGAGCGCGCTCCTGCGCGGCGTCCTTCGAGATCGAGAGGACGTGGCCCTTCCCGACCTCCTTCCATTCGAACTTCGCGCCCGCGCCGCCGGCGGTCGCCCACGCCTTGGGCGTCCGGCCGTTGGCGGTCTCGACGTCGCCGTTCTCGAAGAGGTTCGAGCCGGCGAAGCCGGACGCGAGGACCAGGAGGAATCTGGCGAGCGTCCCGATCATCGTCCGTCCCTTCGCACCGTCGCGCCCCTCCGCTCGGTACTCTGCGACGCCCCTGTCGACCGAAGCTTTCCGTGCCGGAGCCTTCCGTGACGGTGGCCGCGCTCATCATGTGCTTGCAGGCGCAGATCGTCGTGCGCGCGGACGCCACCCCGGCCGAGCGGCTCGGCGCGCAGGAGCTCGCCGACCACCTGGCGACGATGACGGGGTCGCGCCTTTCGATCGTGGTCGAGGAGGACGTGGTGAACGCGGGCGGGCTGCCCGAGCGCTGCCTGATCGTCGGGCCGTGCCGGGCCCTCGCGCGCCTCGGCGTCTCGCTCGACGCGAAAATGCTCGGCGACGAGGGCTTCGTGCTGAAGACGGTGGCGGCGCGCCTCGTGGTCGCGGGCCCCGGCGCGCGCGGGACGCTCTACGGCTGCGTCACCCTGCTCGAGAAGCTCGGCGTGCGCTGGTACACGCCGAAGGTGACGCGCGCGCCGCGCCCCGAGAACCCCGAGAAGGTCGTGAAGCTCGAGCTGCCCGTCCTCGACGAGACCCACGTGCCCGCCTTCGAGTACCGCGAGCCCTTCTTCACCGAAGCCTTCGATCGCAACTGGGCGTTTCGCAACAAGGTGAACGGCCACTCGGCGCACCTCGACGCGTCGACGGGCGGGAAGATCGTCTACCGGCCCTTCGTCCACAGCTTCGACGAGCTCGTGCCGCGCAGCCTCTTCGCCGACCATCCCGACTTCTTCCCGTGGATCGGCGGCAAGCGAGTCGGCGGCCCCGACGAGTATCTTCAGCGCTGCCTCACGAACCCCGACGTGCTGAAGCTCGCGACGGCAACGGTCTTGCGCTGGATCGCGGAGAGCCCGGAAGCGCGCATCTTCTCGGTCTCGCAGAACGACTGCTACCGCTACTGCGAGTGCGACGCCTGCCGCGCGCTCACCGAGAAGCATGGCGCCCACTCGGGGCTCTACCTCTGGTTCGTGAACCAGATCGCGCAAGCCGTCGAGGAGAAGCATCCCGAGGCGCTGATCGACACGCTCGCCTACCAGTTCACCGAGGCGCCGCCGCGCGGCATCGTGCCGCGCAAGAACGTCCGCGTGCGCCTCTGCCCGATCGCCTGCTGCGAGGCGCACCCGTACGAACTTTGCGGCGCGCCCGCGAACGTCGCCTTCCTCGAAAACCTCCGCGGCTGGAGCTTGATCACCGACAGCCTCTACGTCTGGCACTACAACACCGACTTCGCTCACTACCTGATGCCCTTCCCCGACTTCGACGAGTTTCCGGCCGAGGCGCGGCTCTACAAGAACAGCGGCGTGAAGGGCCTCTTCTTCCAGGGCGCCTACGCGCCGGGCGGCGGCGGCTCCGACGCCGAGCTCCGCTCGTGGGTGATGGCGCGCCTGCTCTGGGACGTCGACGCGGACGCCGACGCGCTCGTGACCGAGTGGATGCAGGGCGTCTACGGCGCCGCGTGGAAACCGATGCGCGCCTGGTTCGATCGACTCCACGCCGAGGTGCGCGCGCCCGAGCGCCACCTCTACATCAATGACCCGCCGATGCCGGAGCTCTTCACTCCGGCGCTGCTCGCCGACGGCGAGAAGCTCTTCGACGAGGCGACGCGGGCCGCGGCCGGCGATCCAAGCGCGGCCGAGTACGTCGCCAAGGCGCGGCTCGGGCTGCGCTACGTCCGTCTCGCGCAGCGGCCGCGGGCCGACGCCGAGTTCGAGTCGTTCCTCGCCGACCTGCGCCGCTTCGGCATCACCCAGGTGAGCGAAGGGCGCGGCGTCGACGCATTCGAGACCGACGTCCGCAAAAGGAGAAGCCATGGATCGCCGTGAATTCCTGAGGGTGTCGGGACGATCGCTCGCGCTGATGCCGATGGTCGGCGCGCTGCCGCGCACGGCGGGCGCCACGGCCGCCCCGCAAGGCCAGGCGCCGACTCCGCGGAAGAACCGCCTCAAGCACTCGGCCTGCCGATGGTGCTACGGCTCGATGAGCCTCGACGACCTCGCGCGCCACGGTGCCGCGATGGGGCTCTCGTCGGTCGAGATCCTGAACGAGAACGAGTGGGCCGTCGTGAAGAAGTACGGCCTCGCGTGCGCGGTCGGGCTGGGCCCCGGATCGATCGCGCAGGGATGGAACCGCAAGGAGCGCCACGACGAGCTGGTGAAGCGCGCCGAGCAGCTCGTCCCGCTGGCGGCGGCCGCGGGCGTTCCCAACCTCGTCGTCTTCTCGGGCAACAAGGACGGCCAGCCCGAGAACGAGGGCATCGAGAACTGCGCCGCCGGCTTCAGGCGGATCGCGCAGCTCGCGGAGAAGCACGGGGTGACGTTCGTGATGGAGATCCTCAACAGCAAGGTCGACCACGGCGACTACGCCTTCGACCACATGCGTTACGGGCTCGAGGTGATGCAGAAGGTCGCATCCGACCGCGTGAAGATCCTCTACGACATCTATCACGCCCAGATCATGGATGGCGACGTCATCCGGACCATCCGCGACCACAAGGACGTGATCGGCCACTACCACACGGGCGGCGTCCCCGGTCGCCACGAGATCGACGACGGGCAGGAGCTGAACTATCCGGCGATCTGCCGCGCCATCGTCGAGACCGGCTACCAGGGCTTCCTCGGCCAGGAGTTCATCCCGACGCGCGACGCGATGACCTCGCTCCGGCAGGCGGTCGATCTCTGCGACGTGTAGCCGGGTTCGGCCGCGCGTGGTAGCTTCTTGCGGCCGATCCGTCACCATGACCGACTCCAAGACTTCAGAGACTCCGCGGTCGATCGCCACCTGGGTGCGCGCCGACCGGTCACGCCCCTACTGCGCGCGGCCGTGGCAGCAGGTCGCCGTGCTCTCCGACGGCACGGCGGTGTGCGCGTGCATCGACGACGCCAAGACGAACCCGCTCGGCAACCTGGCGACGATGCCCTTCGAGCAGGTCTGGAACGGGCCCGGCTACCGCGCGCTCCGCCAGGCGATCGCGGAGGACATCGACCAGACGCCGATCTGCCGCGGCTGCCCCAACCGCATCGCCACCCCCCCGACGGCGGCCCGATTCGACGGAATCCCCAAGCCGCGCTCGCTCTTCGTCGAGAGCTACGCCGGCTGCAACCTCGTCTGCCCCGGCTGCGACCGCGTGAACATCGAAGGCTCGCGCGAAGGGCTCTCGATGAAATGGGAGACCTACGTCAAGATCGTCGACGAGCTCGCGCCCGGCCTGCGCTACATGGAGTTCCACGTCGGGGGCGAGAACTGGATGCACCGGCGCGCCGCCGACATGGTGCGCTACTGCCGCGAGAAGAACCCCGGCTGCTTCATCCTCTCGAGCACGAACGGCCACTTCTTCCACACCGACGAGCGGGCGCGCGACGCGATCGAATCGGGCACCGACTGCCTGATCTTCTCGATCGACGGCGCGCGGCAGGAGTCGTACGAGAAGTACCGGGTGAACGGCCGGATCGAGCGCGCGTTCGACGGGATGGCGCGCGTGCTGCGGCTGCGCAACGAGCTCGGCCGCGAGCGGCCGATCGTCGTCTGGCGCTACATCCTCTTCCCCTGGAACGACACCGACGAGGAGATGGATCTCGCGCGGCGGCTCGCCAGTGAGATGCAGGTCGACCATCTCTGCTGGCACCTGAACGCGGCGCAGACCGAGTTCTCGTCGAAGCGCTACTACGTCGGCTCGCCGAGGCTCGTCGAGATCGAGCACGAGCTGTGGGACACGCTCCAGTCGCGCGAGGGCGCGAAGCTCGACTTAGGCTTCGACCGCTACGTGGCCGACGCGTTGGAGGGCCCCGGCGCGGGCGCACGTTGAGCGTGGCGGCGTTCCTTCGTTCGCGCGCGACGCCGATCGCCGCGATCGTCATCGTGACGCTCGCGGCGTGGCGGCCCTGTCTCGACTTCTACTTCTTCAGCGACGACTTCGTCCTGGTCGCGATGGCGGCGCGCGAGACGGTCGGCGAATCGCTCGTCAATCACACGGCCGGCTTCTTGACCGGCCGGATGGACGCCTACTTCCGGCCCGCATGGCACCTGCTCTTCGATCTCGTCGAGTCGCGCTGCGGGCTCGAGCCGCGCGGCTACTTCGCGGTCGGCGTGGCGCTCCACCTGCTCGTCGCGCTCGCCCTATACGCGCTCGTCGCGCGCGCGACGGGGGAGCGGTGGATCGCCGCCCTGGCCTCGATCGCGTTCGCCGTCGCGCCGGGCGCGACCGAGGCGGTCGCCTGGCCGTCGGCCTCGTTCAACGTGCCGCCCTGCGCGCTCCTGCTGCTCGTGAGCGGCTGGTCGCTCGAGCGCTGGCTCGCGCAGCGCCGCACGGGCGCGCTCGTCGTCGCGCTCGCCGCGTTCGCGCTCTCGTTCACGTTCAAGGAGGCGGGCTACCAGATGGCGGCGCTCTTCGCGGGAGCGGCATGGTGGAGGGCGCGAGCGCTGCGCGAGCGCTGGCGCGAGGTGCTGATCGTCGGCGGAGTGATCCTCGCCGCCGTGTTGCTGCACTACAGGTTCTTGAACGCCATTCCAGCGGGCGACTCACTCGACGAGCTGCTCGGCGTCGCGGTCGCCGTCACCGCCGCGCATCTCCGAGCGCTGACCGGGATCCCCGGTTCCGATCGGTGGATCCTGACCGGCGCCGCGGCAGCGATCGCTCTCCTGCTTCGGTTCGGCGGTCCGCGCACGCGGTTCGCGGCCGTGTGGGCCGTCGCGGGGCTCGTTCCCTACGCGGCGAAGTCGGGAGCGAGCCGCTTCGCCTACTTCTTTCACGTTCCGCTCTTCCTGGCGATCGCTCTCGCCGCGGTCGACCTCGTTCGCGTGCGAGGCAGCATCGCACGCGCCGCCGCGATCGTCGTGCTCGGCGCCCTCGGAGCCTGGAACGCCTTCCGACTCCCGGTCGAGCTCGAGCAATACCACGGCTGGGGCGAGGAGTGCCGGCGTGCGCGCGCGTCGCTGGTCGGGATGGACTTCTCGTCCTACCGGAGCATCGCCGTCGACCGGCTGTCGCCCATCCTGGCCGTCAGCGCGCTCGACGTGATGGCGCGCGACTGGTGCGGGATCCCGCAGCCGCTCCGAGACCTCCACATCCTTCCGAAGCCGCCGTTCGCGATCAACTTCGCGATCGAGCTCGAGGAGCTGACGCCCGACGTCGCGCTGCTGACGTGGGACGACGCTGCGGACGTGCTGCGGCCCATCACTCGCGAGGACCTGCTCGGCGACCTGATTCTACTGCCGGCATTCGCGCTCCGTCACGAGGTCGTCCACTCGAGCGGCGCGCGAGAGGCGATCGACGCGATGCGATCGGGCAGCGTCGACCTTCGCCGGCAGATAGTCCTCTACGAGGAGCCGACGCCGGCGTTCCGCTCGAACCCGGAGGCACGCGGCCGGGTCGAGTCGATCAGCAAGTTTATCAACCACTTCGAGGTGACGACGACGAGCGACGCCGAGGGCTTCCTCGCGATCCACTCGATCCGCGACATCACCCGCATTCGCAGCGAGGTGACGGTCGACGGCGCTGCCGTCCCGATCCTGCGAGCGGACGGCGCCTTCAACGCCGTGCGCGTCCCCGCCGGCCGCCATCTCGTGCGCGTGAGCTTCCGCGGAAAGCTCGCGAAGGGGAACCGGCCACGGGTCGCTGGGCTACGTTGACGGCGCTCGTCCTCGGCGGCGGATGCGGCGCGAGGCCTCCATCCGCGCCGACCGATCCCGCGGCGATCGAGTGCGTGGTGCTCGTCCACGGGCTCGGGCGGTCGAGCGCGTCGCTGGAGGGTGTCGCGCGACGGCTGCGCGCCGAGGGCTTCGCGGTCGTGAACCACGACTATGCGTCGACGCGCTCGAGGGTCGCCGACCCTGCGGCAGCGCTCGCCCGACGCCTCCCGGAGCTCGTGCCGGCGGACGCGACGAAGGTCCACTTCGTCACCCACTCGCTCGGCGGCATCGTCGTCCGCCAGCTCCTGAAGGAGCACGCGGTCGCGCGGCTCGGGCGGGTCGTGATGCTGGCGCCGCCCAATCGCGGCAGCGAGCTCGCCGACGCGCTGCGCGAGGTCGGCCTGCTCGAAGCGATCCTCGGTCCCGCGTCCGCGCAGCTCGGCACGCGCGATGGCGACCTCCCTCGCAGCCTCGGCCCCGTCGCCTTCGAGTGTGGCATCATCGCCGGCGATCGCACCTTCAACCCGATCGGCGGCGTCGTCTTCGGCGGCCCCAACGACGGCAAGGTCTCCGTCGAGGCCGCGAAGGTCGACGGCATGGCCGACTTCCTCGTCGTCCACCACACCCACACCTTCCTCATGAACGCCGACGACGTGCAGCGGCAGATCGTGCAGTTCCTGCGGACGGGCCACTTCGAGCACGAGGCGGCAGGATCGGCGGAGGCGACGAAGGGGAAGTGAGCCGCCGTCGACGCTCTACCGAACCGGCTTCTCCGGAACCGGCAGGGCCGCGGCGTTCCACTTGAGGATGTAGAAGGCGAGCGGCTCGCTGCTCGTGTTCTTGAGGCCGTGCAGGGTCCAGGACTGGGTGTAGAGCAGATCGCCTGCGGACGCGTCGAGCTCGTTGCCGTCGAGGTGCCAGGCGCCGCGGCCCTTCAACAAGTAGATGAACTCCTCCTCGGCGTGCTGGTGGGGCGGGTGGACCTCCTGGCCTGGATTGAGAACGGCGCAGCCGGTGACGACGTCGCGCAGGCCGCGGGTCGCGACGCCGTTCCAGTAGCGGCGAAGGTCGCCGGCGGGACCGAGCTCGGGCTTCACGTCGTCGCGATGGATCACCTTCGACGCGATCTCGCCGCGGATTCCGCTGCTCGGGCCGCTCGCGGCTCCCGCGGCGGGCGGTTCCGGGACCGCGAGCCCCTGGCCGTTCCACTTGACGACGAAGAAGGTGAGCGGCGCCTTGCTCGTGTTCTTCAGTCCGTGCATCACCCACGGCGCGACGTAGAGCAGGTCGCCTTCGCGCGCGGCCGATTCCCCGCCGTCGAGGTGCCACGTGCCCTCGCCCTGCGCGAGCAGAAGGAACTCCTCCTCGGCGTGCTGGTGGGGCGGGTGGATCGCCTCTCCCGGCTCGATCACGGCGACGCCGGTGAGCAGATCCTTCATGCCGCGCGTCTCGCCCGCGAGCAGCTTCTTGAACTCGCCGAACGCGCCCTTGGCGGCGACTTCCGCCTTCGAGGCGGGGAAGACCTGCGATGCGAGCTCGGCAGCCGCGAGCCCGGCGCCCGCGAACGCAGCGATCAGTAGCGCGACCGTCGACGAGCTTCTCGCCAGCATGGAGGTTCCTCGATCGGGAAAAAACCCTGGAGGAGCAGGACGGAGCATAGGCACGCGGCGGGCGTGGCATGATGCGAAGCGATGAGCTACTCGAGGATCGCGGTGCTGCTCGCGGCCATCGTGCGGGGCGACGAGCCGCAGCTTCCGGGACCGGAATGGACCTTCGAGGCGGCGCAGCGCTGCTGGTCGCCGATGGTGCACCCGATCCAGCACGTCGGCGTGCCGGGATACACGCTGCAAGTCGGCATGACGTGGGACGGCTCGCTGCTCTTCGGGCCGACCTGCGCCGACTTCCCGGCGATGGCGAGGGAGATCGAGGGGCTCGACGCGCCGATGCAGCTCGTCTCGTTCGGCTTCGGGGAGAAGTGCGAGCAGGTCGATCGTGCGCGCGTCGGCGATCCGCGCGTGCGCCGCAGTCTCGTCGAGGGACGGCTGCCGATGCCGCTCTTCGAGTTCGACGACGCAGGGCTGCGCTGGCGCGAGACGCTCTTCGCCCACCTGTTCGGCCGCTCGGTCGACGCGGGCATGGAACCGCGCGCCGACGACCGGCTCGTCGTCCAGTCGCTGTGGCACGTGGAGAACGCCGATCGCTCGCGCCGCACGGCGCGACTGTGGATTCACCTCGGCACGCTCGACGGCGTTGCGCTCGGGTACAAGGCGAAGCTGCCGGAAGGCTTCGGGCCGGAGCTCGCGCACGAGTGGCAGGCTCCGGCCGGGCTTCTCGAAGGCATGGTGCGCTACGTGATTCCGCCGCCGGAGCGCGGCGAGGTCCATTGGCACGAGTCGGGGCCGACCGCCGCGCGCCCTGCAGGCGACGCCGCGCCCGCCGCGAGCTCGGCACCGAAGCGCTGCCTCGAATGGAGCGTCGATCTCGACCCGGGCGAGTCGGCCGACCTGCGCCTGATCCTCCCGGTCGGCTCGCTCGAGCCCGCTGCAGCGTCGAGGTTGCTCGAGCTCGACTCGGAGCGAGTGCTCGCGGCGACCCGCGCGTTCTGGCACGACGTCGTGCACGACGGGGCGCGCATCACCACGCCCGATCCGTTCTTGAACGACTACCTCGCGGCCGTCGCCGGCCAGATGACGCAGCAGATCGCGTGGCGGCGCGCCACCGACGTCTGGATGTACAAGACCTCGCCGAGCCACTACGAGATGTACTGGCCGTGCAACGCGGCGAAGGCGCTGCCGGCGCTCGACTTCCGCGGGCTCGCGCGCTTCAGCGAGCCGGTGCTCGCCGGCTTCGTGAAGATGCAGAGCGACGACGTCGGCGGGCTCGATCGGCGCGGCATGGGACACGGCGAGGCGATCGGCGGCGAAGGCTATGCAGCATTCCCCGGCTTCCTCGGCAACTTCCGCGAGTGGACCGCGAACCCGCTGCTGCTCTCGCACGGGCTCGGCATGTGGGCGCTCGCTCGCCACTTCCGGATCACGCGCGACGAGAGATGGTTCGGCAGCGGGCCGGGCTCGCCTCGTCAGGCGGTGATCGACGCCTTCGACTGGGTGGCGGCGCAGCGGCGCAGGACGATGCACGACGAGAGCGGAACCCCGGACCGGCCCGGCGGGAAAGTCGCGCACTGGGGCATGCTGCCCGCCGCCTCCGCCCACGACTGGCTCGCCGGCAACACGATCTTCAACGACGCCTACTGCGTCTTCGGGATGACCGAGGTCGTGCGAGCGCTGCGCGAGCTCGGCGACCCGCGCGTCGCCGCCATGGCCGTGGAGCTCGCCGACTACCGGCAATGCCTGCACGATCGCACGGCCGAGGCGCGCGACCGCGCGCTGCCGGTCGCGCTCGCCGACGGCGGCTCGATCCCGTTCGTGCCGCGACTGGTCCAGGAGCTCGACTGGCGCGACGTCGACTGGACCTACACCGGCTACGGGCCGCTGCGCTGCGGCGCGTGGGGCGTCTTCGATCCGCGCGACGAGCTTGTGGACCAGGCGCTCGCCGTGCTCGAAGGCGGATTCCCGCGCGGCGAGGGCGCCTACTTCGGCGCGCACAAGACCTATCCCGACACCGCCGATCGAAACTGGGCCGACGTCTCCGACCCCGACGCGCCGCGCCACTGGCTGTGGCGTCACTACGTCGAGTACGAGACGATGTGGCCCGTCGGCGGCCCGCTCTTTCTTGCGCGCGACGACCTGCCGCGCTTCTTCGAGTGGCTGTTCCACAATCTTGCGGTCGTGCTCCACCGCGAGTGGCGCGTCGGCGTCGAGTCGCTCGACGGCGTGCCGAGCTGCGCGCCCGGCGACGGCGAGCGCTGGCAGCTCGTCCGCTCGATGTTCGTGAACGAGCGCGGCGGCTTCGACGGCACGGCCGAGGAGCTCTGGCTCTGCCAGGCGGTTCCGCGTGAGTGGCTCAAGTCCGACGCCCGCCTTGGTGTCGCCGAGATGCGCACCGTCTTCGGCGGACGGCTCGACCTCGCGGTGGAGGTCGCCCCCTTCGGCGGTTCTTGCACGACCCGAGTCCAGTGGAAGGAGTTCGCCGTCGCGCCGCGCCGCGTCGTGCTGCGTCTGCGGTCGGGATCGGGCGCGCCGGTCGTCTCGGCGACGATCGACGGCCGGCCGGCGGCGATCACGGAGGAGAACCTCGTGGAGCTCCCGCGCGGAATCCGCGGGCGCTTCACGATCGTCGCCCGATTCCGTGCAATACGCGGACGATGAGCTTCGCACCCTTCGCCGGCTTCGCGTGCGCCGTCGCCTCCGCTCACGCGGGCGACGCGGAGAACCTGGCGCTGCGTGCTCGAGCCAGCGCGTCGGAGACGTACGAGCAGTTCACGCCGGAGAAGGCGTGCGACGGCGACGGAGCGACGCGCTGGTCGGGGATCCCGGGACACAATGAAGGGGTCTGGTTCGAGCTTGGGTGGGAGCGGCCCGTGGCAATCGCCTGCGTGGTCGTCCGCCAGTTCGATCGGTTCGTGATGGAGCTCGACGTCGAGGCGTTCGACGACGCGGCGGGCGAGTGGCGCGTGCTCCAGCACTTCGGCGCACCGGGCCGGCGACTCCACGGCGTCGTCCTCTGGCGCAGCCAGCCCGGCCATGCGCCGGTCACGACGACGAAGCTGCGTGTCGCAAACATCACGAACGGCCCGAGCTTCAATGAGCTGGAGGTGTGGAGCGACCCGTGGGCGGTGCCGCCGGAACTCCACGTCGCGCCCGACGCGAGCGGCGGCCTGTTCGGGGTCGTGACCGATCGCTTCGGAGCGGCGCCCGTCGCCGGCGCGGACGTCTCGTTCGAGGGAACGACGCCGCGCGGCGCGTGGCGCGCAGGCGCGAAGAGCGACGAGCACGGTCTCGTCGAGCTGCCGCTCCCGCTCGGGTTGCGCGGCGACGTGCGCACGAGGATCGTGACGCCCGATCGAGCGCGGTTCGACGGTCCGATGCTGGCGAGCGTCGACTTCTGCAACGCGATCACGCCGTTCGATCCATCGGTGGAAGCCTTGAGCCTCGACGGGCTCTGGCGATTCGCCGAGGACCCCTCACCCGACGACGTGACTCCTGCGTGGGCCGCCGCCGGATTCGACGATTCGAGCTGGCTCGAGCGGCCGGTCCCGTCGCACCTCGTGATGCACGGCCTCGAGCCGCGCTCGGGCATCGCGGCGTGCCGCCGCCGATTCACACGCCCCGTCTGGTCGACCGGCTGGCGTGCGAAGCTGCAGTTCGACGCGGCTTACTCCAGCGCCGACGTCTTCGTGAACGGCCGGCTCTGCGCGCGCCACGAGGGCGGCGCGACGCCCTTCGAGGCCGACGTCACCGACCTGCTGCGCAACGGCGAGAACGTGGTCGCCGTGCGGCTGCGCGAACACACCGACGCGAGCGACCGGCTCGATCGGATGAGCCAGTACGCCGACTTCCCGCTGCTCGGACTGTGGCGCAGCGTTGGGATCGCGGGAGTGCCGCCCGTGCACGTCGGGTCACTCGTCGTCTCGCCGCGCTTCGACGAGCGGTACGTCGACGCGACGGTCGCCGTGCGGGTCGAGGTGGCGAACGAATCGAACGACGACTTCGCGGGCGAAGTGGCCGTCATGCTCACCGATCCGGACGGCGCGCAGGTTTCGCTCGACGGATCGACGCGACCGGTTCGCGCGGCGGCGTGGCAGCGGGCCGTCGTCGATCTCGCGCCCCTCGTGCGCGCGCCGCAGCGATGGGACGCGGAGCACCCGCGTCTCCACTCGCTCGCCGTCGTGCTCCTGCACGACGGGCAGGGATTCACCGGCGTCGGGCGCCGCGTCGGCTTCCGGCAGACCGACGTGCGCGGCAGCGAGCTCCTGGTCAACGGCGCGCCGGTGAAGCTGCGCGGGACCTGCCATCACGACGGCCACCCGCTGCTCGGCCGGGCGATCCCGCCGAGCGTCGAGCGCGAGGACGTCCGGCTGATCCTCGCCGCGAACCTGAACGCCCTGCGCACCTCGCACTACCCGCCGCACGAGGAGCTGCTCGACGCGGCCGACGAGCTCGGCTGCTACGTCGAGGACGAGGCGCCCTTCTGCTGGGTCGGCGACTCGAACGATCTGCGCCTCGCGCCGCGCATCCTGCAGCTCACGGCCGAGCTGGTCGCGCGCGACCGCAACCATCCGAGCGTCTTCATGTGGTCGCTCTGCAACGAGAGCGAGTTCGGATGGGGCTTCGAGCGCAGCCACGAGTGGATCCGGCGCGCCGACCCGAGCCGCCCGACCGGCGCCGCGATCAGCGCGTCGCTCGAGGTCGAGACGCTCCACAATCCCATCACGCTCGAGCGCATCGCCGAGAACGAGGAGCTCGGCAAGCCGCTGCTCTTCGACGAGAGCTTCTGCGTCTTCCAGGGCATTTTCGGCGACGTGGCCGAGATGTGGGTCGATCCGGGAGTGCGCGACGCCTGGGTGACGCCGCTCGTCCCGATCGCGGAGAAGTTCTTCGCCAGCAGGGCGACGCAGGGCTCGATGATCTGGTGCTTCGCCGACGACCTCTTCTGCGTGCCGGGCCGCGGGCTCGAGTACGGGCGCGGCGCGACCCGCAGCCACTTCGTCGAGCCGTCGTATCGAATGGAGGGTCGAGGCATCGTCGGCGACGCGCCATGGGGCTTCGTCGACGGCTGGCGGCGCGAGAAGCCGGAGTACTTCCACGTGCGCCGGCTCTTCGCGCCGCTCTGCGTCACGCCGCGCGAGCCGCCGCTGCCGGCGCAAGGCGAGCCGCTGCGCGTCCGGATCGAGAACCGCTTCGATCACACGGATCTCTCGGAGGTCCAGATCAGCTGGCGCGTCGGCGACATGGAGGGGACGGTGCGCGCCTCCGCGCCTCCGCGCTCCTCCGCGGAGGTGTCGATCGCGACGCCGCGACCGCCGCGCGTCGGCGAGAGTCTCCTGCTCTCGTTCCTCGTCGCTCGCGGCCCGTGGTCGTGGGAGGACGGGTGCGAGCTCTGGATCGGCGCGCCGTCGCCGTCGCCCGGGCTCGAGACGTCGGGCCGGCTGCGAGTCACGACGCCGCTCGTCATCGACGAGGAGAGCACGCTCTCCGGCTCGTCGGTGAGGATCCGCGGCGACGTCTTCGAACTCGCGTTCGACCGGTCGACCGGGACGCTGCGCCGCTGCGTCGTGGCTGGCGCGCCAGTGCTCGTCGAAGGTCCGCGAATCCACGTGCTCCCGACCGGCGCGGCGCTCGCGCCGGTTCCGGCGGCCGACCGGTTCCGCCTCGACGGGCTCGAGGTCGTCGCGGACGGGAGCGACGTCCGGATCGTCCAGCGCGGAGCGTGGGACTCCTTCACCGGCACGGTCGAGTGGCGCGTGGCGCGCGACGGCTCGGCGCGCGTGACGTCGTCGGTCGTGTACGACGGGCCGGAGCTGAACGCGCGCGAAGTGGGGCTCGCGCTCACGCTGCCGGTCGACTTCACACGACTGAAGTGGGACCGCAATGCCGAGTGGTCCGTCTATCCCGCCGACCACGTCGGCCGTCCGGTCGGATTCGCGTGGGCGTTCCCGCAGCGGCGGCCGGCCGATCGGGGCGAGCCGCTTCCGCCGCAGTTCCCGAGCGCGGCGGGCGCTCCGATCCCGTGGGCGCCCACGTGGCCGTGGGCGCTCGACCCCTCTCCGATGGGCTGCAACGACTTCCGCAGCACGAAGCGATCGATCCGGCGCGCCGCGCTGATCGGCGATTCCGGCGCCGAGGCCGAGGTCCTCTCCGACGGCTCGCAGCACGTGCGCGCCAGCGTCGAGAGCGACCGCGTCCGGCTCCACGTCCTCGATTACTCCGGCGGGACGGCCGCCGGCTGGTGGGAATGGATCCACAACTACGGGACGGGCAGGAAGCTGCGCTCGGGGGATCGCCTCGAATCGGCTGTCACGATCCGCCTCGTCCCTTGACGCTCGAGCCGCGCGCGCGAATCTTGTCGCTCTCGCGGGCGGAGATGAGTCCTTGCTCGAGCCCCTGATTCTCGTCAGCGCGATGATCGCAGCCGCCGCAGCCAAAGCGGCCGGCGGTGGCGACGGCGCGCCGGCCGCCGCCGGCGTCGACTTCCAGCGCGACGTCCTGCCGATCCTCTCCGAGAACTGCTTCAAGTGCCACGGGCCCGACGACGGCGCGCGCAAGAGCAACCTCCGGCTCGACGTCCGCGAGAGTGCGCTCGCCGGAGGCAAATCGGGCGACGCGGCGATCGTGCCGGGCGATGCCGACGCGAGCGAGCTCTACCGGCGGATCACCGAGACGACCCCGTCGCAACGCATGCCGCCCGAGAAGAGCGGGAAGACGCTCACGCCGCAGCAGATCGAGAAGCTCAAGCACTGGATCGCGGCCGGCGCGCCCTACCGCAAGCACTGGTCGTTCGAGAAGCCGCAGCGTCCGCAGCTCCCGCCTTCGTACACCGCGAAGCGCGCGTGGTGGCCGCGCAACGAGGTCGACCTCTTCCTCCTCGAGAGGATGGAGGAGCGCGGGCTCGAGCCGGCTCCCGAGGCCGGCCGTGAGACGCTCGTGCGTCGGCTCCATCTCGATCTGACCGGTCTGCCGCCGACGCTCGCCGAGGTCGATGAGTTCGTCCGCGACGCGGCGCCGGATGCGTACGAGCGGCTGGTCGAGCGGGTGCTCGCCTCGCCGCACTACGGCGAGAAGATGGCGCAGCTCTGGCTCGACCTCGCGCGCTTCGGCGACACGAGCGGCTACCACTACGACTCGACCCGGCAGATGTGGATCTGGCGCGACCACGTCATCCGCTCCTTCAATGACGACCAGCCCTACGACCAGTTCACGGTCGAGCAGCTCGCCGGCGACCTGCTGCCCGCCGCCACGCTCGACCAGCGGATCGCATCGGGCTTCAACCGGAACACGCGCTTCAACGAGGAGGGCGGCGCCGACCCCGACGAGTTCCAGGTCGCCTACACCAAGGACCGGGTGAACACGCTCGGCCAGGTGTGGCTCGGGCTCACGCTCGGCTGCGCCGAGTGCCACAGCCACAAGTACGACCCGATCTCGAACAAGGAGTACTACCAGCTCTACGCCTTCTTCTGCTCGCTCAACGAGCCGATGGTGAGCATGAACCACAACCAGACGCTGCCGCCGCTGGTGAAGATCCCGACGAAGGAGCAGGAGACGGCGCTGGCGGAGACGCGCGGGAAGGTCGCGGAGCTCGAGAAGCAGACGACCGCCGCGCTCGCCTCCTTCCACTATGAAGAGCCGCCGGTCGCGACCGAGGCCGCGAGGCCGGTGAGCGAGTTCGTCTGGATCGACGACGCGATCCCCGAGGGCGCCGATCCCTACGGGGAGTGGATCTTCGAGACGCCGCCGGCGCCGTTCACCGTTGACGGAGCGACTCGGCCCGCGCCGGCGGGCCGCCTGGCGATGAAGCGCGCCGGTGCCGGCGTCCACCAGCACTTCTTCACCCACGCGGCGCGGCTGCTCCGGATCGACAAGGGCGACCGGCTCTTCGCGTGGGTCTGGCTCGATCCGAAGACGCCGCCCGACTCGATCATGCTGCAGTGGAACTCGAGCGGCGGCCACGACGGCTGGCACCACCGCGCGTACTGGGGCGCCGACACCTGCTGGTTCGCCGGCACGCCCGACAATCCCGAGCACCACAGGGTCGGCGAGCTGCCGCCGCTCGGGCAGTGGACGCGACTCGAGGTCGACCCGGAGAGCGTCGGCCTGCCGGCGGGCGGGACCGCCTACGGCTTCGCCTTCACGCAGCACGACGGCGTCGCCTGGTGGGACGCGGCCGGGATCGTGAGCAGCAAGCCGCAGGAGCCGAGCGACTTCGTCTGGATCGACGACGAGGTGCCGCGCGGCGCCGCGCTCCAGGGCGACACGCCGTGGGAGTGGGTCGAGGCGCCGTTGCTCGTCCACTCGGGCCGGCGGGCGACGCGCCGAACGACCAACGCGGCCGCCCTCTCGCAGCACTTCTTCACCGGCGCCGCCGAGCCGTTGGTGGTGCAGGCGGGCGACCGCTTCTTCTCCTACGTCTGGATCGATCCCGCCAATCCGCCGCGCACGATCATGCTGCAGTGGAACGACGGCTCGTGGGAGCACCGCGCCTACTGGGGCGACGACACGATCGGCTGGGGCGTGAACGGGACCGGCTCGCGCCGACCGATCGGCCCGCTGCCCAAGATCGACGGGAGATTCGGCGAGTGGGCGCGGCTCGTGGTCGACGCGCGCGACGTCGACCTCAAACCGGGCGCGCGCATCAACGGCTGGGCCTTCACGCAGTTCGGCGGCACGGTCCAGTGGGACACGGCCGGCGTGCTCACCTATGGGCCGCCCGACGATCGCCATCTCCGCTCCGAGCTCGCGTGGGAGGCGCGCGAGCGCAGCAACTCGGCGTCGACGGTGCCGGGCGACGTGGTCGGCATCCTGAAGACCGAGCCGGACAAGCGCACGCCCGAGCAGTCGAAGCTCGTCGGCGACTGGTACGTCCGCCACGTCTTCGCCGGCGCGCGCGCCACGTTCGATCCGCTCGAGAAAGAGCTCGCGGCGCTGAACGAGACGATCGCGAAGACCGAGGCCGAGGTCCCCTACACGCTCGTCTCGGAGGAGCTGCCGCCCGAGAAGCGTCGCAAGGCCTACCTGCTCACGCGCGGCGAGTTCAAGAATCGCGCGGAGGAGGTGTTCGCCGACGTGCCGGCGATCCTGCCGCCGCTCCCGCCAGCGACGGAAGGGGCGCCGCGCGACCGCCTCATGCTCGCGCGCTGGCTCGTCGCGCCGGAGAACCCGCTCGTCGCGCGCGTCACGGTGAACCGGCTGTGGGCGCAGCTCTTTGGAAGCGGTCTCGTGCGCACGCTCGGCGACTTCGGCGCGCAGGGCGAGAAGCCGTCGCACCCCGAGCTGCTCGACTGGCTCGCGACCGAGTTCGTGCGCCGCGGCTGGGACGTGAAGCAGATGATCCGGTTGCTCGTGAGCTCGGCCGCCTACCGCCAGGCGCCGGCCTTCGACGCGGCGCGCCAGGAGAAGGACCCGGGCGGGCGGCTCCTCTCGAGCTCGCAACGCCACCGGCTCACCGCGGAAGAAGTGCGCGACAACGCGCTCTCGATCAGCGGGCTTCTCTCGAGCCGGATCGGCGGGCCGTCGGTCATGCCTTACCAGCCCGACGGCTACTACCTCGGCAAGCTCGACGTCTGGAAGTGGGAGCAGAGCAAGGGCGAGGAGCTGTGGCGTCGCGGGCTCTACACCTTCTGGCGGCGCACGACGCTCTATCCGACGTTCATGATCTTCGACGCGCCGAGCCGCGAGGTCTGCTGCGTCGAGCGCTCGCGCACCAACACGCCGCTGCAGGCGCTGTCGCTGATGAACGACCCGCAGTTCGTCGAGGCGGCGCGCGTCTTCGCGCAGCGGATCCTGGCGGAGGGCGGCGCGACCACGGACGCGCGGTTGCGCTTCGCGTTCCGGCTCGCGACGGCGCGCGCGCCGACGGGTGAAGAGGTGGCGGTCCTGCGGCGCGTGGTCGAGCGCGAGCTCGCGCGCCAGGCCGCCGATCCGGAGGGCGCGAAGGCGCTCTCGAGCGCCGGGCTCGCGCCGCCGGCCGACGGACTCGATCCGGTCGAGCACGCCGCGTGGACCGCCGTGGCGAACGTGATCCTCTCGCTCGACGAGACGATCACGCGGGAGTGACGGCCATGACGCCCGACGA
>Ga0247727_10000948_pt1 | contig 70511 bp, 51 predicted proteins | sample WisWelCaveWW1625_FD_202498 | JGI IMG/M metagenome (GOLD analysis project Ga0247727, IMG submission 202498) | Biofilm microbial communities from Wishing Well Cave, Virginia, United States - WW16-25 | ecosystem: Environmental > Aquatic > Deep subsurface > Groundwater > Cave microbial mat | place... | reverse complement strand
TCGCTCATCCAGCGCAGGCCGCAACGTCTGCAGCTTCCGTCGAAGTGCCGCGCTGTCACTCACACTTCCCTTATCGGCTGGAAGACCCCAATGCTTGACTATATTATTTCGTTACGATTCCTTAGCCAGGTGAGGCTTGTTAGGCGCCGAGCGCCAACGGGAACCACAGGACGAGCCAGTAGATGACGATGGCGACTCGCGCGAATACGCGCCAAGAGCCATCCTGCGGCTTGCGGACTGCCAAGAACCAGAGTACGCCGGCCACAAGCGTTACCAAGCTGGTGTAGAAGGCAGCGCCAACCTTGCCCCACACGATGAACACGACGGGGACCATTGGAGGCGCCGCCGCCATGATGCGTGCCATTGGCCCCCACGGCCAGACCTCGCGGTGCATGACGCCGTGAAGGTGCAGGACGACGCACAGCCAGAAGACCAAGTAGAACTTGAGCAAGCTGCGGTGAACCGTGCGCGCACTCCACTGCCGTTCCTGATTGGGCATTGGTTGGCTCCGAGTTCACTGGGCTACTCTGGCTAACTGGTATTCGACAGGTCTTCGTATCACCCCGACCGACACGTGCCCGTCCGCCTAACACGACCAGCACGCTACGCCCGATCCGCCGGAAACGCAAGCAGCGCCAGCACTTGGGCCGGGTTCCCGAGCCCAGGGCTTCGGCGATAGGCGGACCTGCCTAATTCGCCCCTCCCACCGTCCTCCTGCAACAATCCCGGTCCATGCGTCCGCCTCCCTCCCGCCCCGTCTCCGGCGCCCCCGGCGCGCCTGCGCTCTTCCTCCCGGACGATCCCTTTCCGCCCTATCGCTTCGTCCCCGGCCACGCCCCGCACCCCTTCCAGCCCGGCGGCTACGCGGCCGGCCAGCGCACGCCGCCGCCGCCGTACGTCGCGCTGGACGCCTGGCGCACCTCGCGCCCTTACCTGCGCGGCCTCGACTTCTTCAACCGCGCCTGGTGGTGGGAGGCGCACGAGAGCTGGGAGTCGCTCTGGCACGTCTGTGCGGGCCGCGATGAGCCGCAGCACGAGCTGCTCAAGGGCCTGATCCAGCTCGCTGCCTGCGCGCTCAACCGCGAGCGCGGCAGCGACGCGGGTGCGACGCGCCTGCTGGAGACGGCCTGCGCGGCGCTCGACATCGCGCGCGCGCTGGCCGGGTGCGACGAGCTGGGCGGCCTCGACCTCGTGGCCCTGCCGCGCGAAGCCCGCGCGCGCCTGTCCGCGCCCGTCGCCCGCGTGGACGGCTTCTACCTCTGCCCGCGCTGAACGGCCGCCTCGGGGCATCCCGATGCCCGCCGTCGCCACGGCGCCGAAGCCCTGGTTGGCGTTGACCAGGTCGTTGCCCTCGTCCAGCGGCTCGGTCAGCGGGTCGGTGTGCAGCGTCCAGCGGGCTGTGCCGCCGGTGACCGGCACGGTGGCGCCGGCCGCGGTGGGGCCGCTGACGGTCACGTCCACGTCGTCGGCGCCGGCCGCGATGCCGCTGGCCCACAACTGGCCGTCGCCGTCGAGGCCGCCGCGGTTGAGGGTCACGGCGAGGTCGCAGCCGAGGAGCGAGCCGGCGGTCTGCAGGAAGGCGCCGTTGGCGGGCACGAAGGTGCGCAGCGACGGCGTGGCCAGCACGAACTCGATGCGGTGACCGGTCTGGGCGCGCAGCTTGGCGCGCGCCTTGGCCAGGCTCTTGCGCGCCCGGGCGAACTCCTTCTGCAGCAGGGACTCGGCGCTCGCGCGCGAGCGGTCCAGCGTGCTGCCGTCGCCCAGCCCGAGGCCCTTGGGGCAGGCGTTCTCGTCCGCGCCGCCGTCGGTCAGGTCGCCCAGCAGCGAGGCGGCGTCCGTGGTCAGCGTGGCCAGGAACTGCTCGCGCGCGGCCACGAGGTCGTCCTGGAACTGGGCCAGCGCCACGACCAGGTCCGCGGCCGGATCGTCGTCGCCGGCGTCGAGGTCGGCGAAGCGCGCCTCGAACGCGGACTGCGCGGCCTTGAGCACCGTCGCGGCATGCACCAGGTTCTCCTTGTACGCCGCCAGCGCCACCTTCGCGTCCGCCTTGAACTGCGCCACGGCCTCCTGGCCGGGGTCGGCTGCGGCGGCGGGGAGCGTGAACTCGAGGCTGGCGAGGACGGTGGCGAGGGCGGCGACGCGCATGGAACGGCTCCCGGAGGGAACGTGGGACCGTGACGCGGGCCCGCGGCGGCTGGCGTCAGGATGCCAGCCGCGGCACGCTGCGCACAGGGCGTGGCGCGACGCGGCCGTACACGCCTGACGCTGCGTTGATTCCGCCGCGCGCCTGCCGTTCGATGGAGGCATGACGCCCGGCGCCGACACGCCCGCCGCCGACCGCCGCCGCCGCCGGTGGCCGGCTGAGGCCGGGCTGATGCTGGTCGTGCTGCTGCTGGGCGCGGTCATCACGGCGGCCGCGCCCACCATCACGCTGCGCGGCGCGCCTGCCAACGCCTTCCTGCGCTGGGACAACCTGCTCGCCTCCGTGGCCACGCCGATGAGCTGGATGGCCATCATGGCGCTGGGCGCCACGGTGGTGATCATCAGCGGCGGCATCGACATCTCGGTGGGCAGCGTCTTCGGGCTCTCGGCGCTGGGCGCGGCGGCTGCGCTGCAGGAGCTGCCGCGTGACGCGGGGCTGGCGCAGTGCCTGCTGGTCGGCGGCGGCGCGGCGCTGGGCATCGGCCTCGCCTGCGGCCTGCTCAACGGCGCGCTGGTGGTCGGGCTGCGCATCCACCCGTTCATCGTCACGCTGGGCACGCTGTCCATCTTCCGCGGCCTGGGGCTGGTGCTGGTCGAGAGCAAGACGCTGCCGTCGCTGGGGCACGTGCTGCCGGACGCCATCACGTCGGGCGGCATCGGCGCGCGCTGGACGTGGGGCGCCGAGGGCGCGCGCACCTTCGTGCAGCCCGTGCCGATGCTGGTCATGCTGGCCTGCGCCGGCGTGGCCTGGATCTTTCTCGCGCGCACGGTGCCGGGGCGCGAGGTCTACGCGGTGGGCGGCAACGCGGAGGCCGCGCGCTTCGCGGGGCTGCCGGTCGGGCGCGTCAAGCTGCGCGTCTTCGCGCTGTCGGGGCTGTGCGCCGGCATCGCGGGCCTGCTCTCGTGCGGCTTCTACCAGTCGGCCAACACGGCCACGGGCGAGGGTTACGAGCTGACCGTCATCGCCGCGGCCGTGGTGGGCGGCGCCAGCCTGCTGGGCGGGCGCGGCACGGCGCTGGGCGCGCTGCTGGGCGCGCTGGTGATCAAGCTCATCGAGAACGGCATCGACATCCTCAAGGAGCTGCCGCTGGGCTTCGCGACGCTGCCGCTGGGCAAGGAGTACGGCAAGATCGTGATCGGCGTGGCCATCCTGCTGGCGGTGGCGGTGGACCGGCTGGCCGAGAGGTGGCGCGGGGTGCGCGGGGCCGCGCCGTGAACCAGGACGAGCGCGCGGCGCGGCGCGGGTTCCTGTGGCTCGCGCGCATCCTGATCGGGCTGGTGCTGGCGGTGCTGATCGCGGGCTTCGTGCTCTGGCTGCTGGAGTAGCCTGACGCGCATGAGCCACGAGCCGACGCAGCCCGAGTCCGTCGGCGACGAGGATGCCGGCTTCCGCTTCGTGCCGCCGCCGCGCTTCGCCGCCGCGCGCCAGGGCGCGCGCTTCCTGCTCTCGTCCGACGAGGACCCGGGCGTGCTGATCGTCGCGCCGCACGACGCGCCCGACGCCGCGGCGCTGGCCGCGCGCCTGGCCGAAGGCTGGATCGAGGAGCACATCGAGCTGCGGCCCGCGTCGCCGCCCGTGCGCGACACCGACGGCGTGCTGGTCGAGCTGGCCGGCCGCGTGCGCGAGGGCGAGGCGCGCGCGCTGGCACTGGGCGCGCTGCGGCGGGGCGGCGGCGGCGTGCTGGTGCTGGCGCTGGTCACCGTCGCACACTGGGACCAGCGCCGCTACGACGCCTTCGCGCGCATGATCGTGCGCAGCCTGCGCTGGGCGGACGGAACGGCGCCCGACGCCGACCCGCTCGCGCCGCTGCGCGAGTGGTTGACCGGGCGCGTGCTGGTGCGCATCGGCACGCCGGCCGCGGCCGGCGTCTTCGCCACGTGGGGCGCGCGCCAGGAGCTGCGCCTCGGGCCGGGCGGCCGTTTCGAGTCCGTGGGCCTGCTGGGCGCCGCGGGCCGCCGCGCCACGGGCCGCTGGCGCCTGCTGCGCGAGGCAGGCGGCGCGGCCTTGGAGCTGTACGACGACGACGGCGGCGTCGCGCACGTGCGCGTGGAGGCGGGCGAGGAGGGGACCTTCCTGGACGGGCAGCGGTTCTACGTCGGGGAGTGAGGCCCGCGTCCACGACCCCCTTGACGTCGCGCGACGTTCGCGCTTTCCTCTTGGGCATGGCCCACGTCAAGACTGCGGACGTCCTGTCGTCCTGGCTCGCCCAGGGCAAGCCCACGCTCAGCTCCCTCGCGCGGCAGTTCGGCGTCACGCGCCAGCGCATCCACCAGATCCTCGCCCTGTATCCCAAGTACCGGCAGTCCGCCCAGGCCGTCGCCCGGCGCCGCAGGGTCCTGGTTCGCCGGGAGCGGCTCTCGTGGCTGCTGGCGCACCCGGAGGCCGGCGTGCGCCAGGCCGCCGCTGCCTGGGGAGTGAAGGAGGGCACGGCGCGGCATTTCGGCTTGCAGATGGGGGTGGAGTTCGCCCCCAAGCAGTACTCGCCGCAGGGAGACACGGCGATCATCGTCAAGCTGCACGACGAGGGCCTGCGTCCTTCGGAGATCCAGCGCTGGCTGTCGCGCCGCGACAAGCGCGAGGTGAATCACGGCAAGGTCTACAGGGCGCTGCTCAGGTGGCGCAAGCACGAGCGGTTCGCGCCCGGACGCTGGCACGCCTGACGGCCCGCGACCGCCGGCCGCAGCCCGCTGATCAGCCGCGCGGCGCCTCGTCCACGTTGCACTCCTCGACCCACTGGATGTGGTCGGTGTTCAGCACGGCCGATGAGCAGGCGATGCCCTGCTTGTGCAGCGTCGCCTTGCGCGACTCGCACCAGCGCTGGGCCTGCGGCAGGGACTTGGCGGCGGCGTAGTGCACGGCGAAGTCGCCTTCGTCGAAGATCACGGTCAGCGCGATGATCATGGCGTTCTCCGCGGCGGGGTGCGGGGCCATCCTACGCCGCCCCGCCCGTGCGATCATGCCGCGCCATGAACCACGCCCGCCTGCTGTATCCGCTGCTGCTGGCCTTGGCCGCGTGCGGCGACGATGCTCCCGCCGCGCCGCCCGCGCCCGGCGCGGCCGCTGCCCCCGTGCGCACGATCACCATCGGCCTCGTCGCCAAGAGCCAGGGCAACCCCGTCTTCCAGGCCGCGTACGCCGGCGCGCTGGCGGCGGCGCGTGAGCTGGGCGCGCAGCGCGGCGTGCGCGTGGTCATCGACTGGCAGACGCCGCCCGAGGAGAATCCGCAGAAGCAGGCCGAGGCCATCGAGCAGCTCGCGCGCGCGGGCGTGCCGGGCATCGCGGTGGCGTGCAGCGAGGCCAACACGCTGACCGCCGCCATCGACAAGGCCGTCGAGCTGGGCAGCCACGTCATGTGCTTCGACAGCGATGCGCCGCGCAGCAAGCGCTTCGCCTTCTTCGGCACGGACGACGCGACCTGCGGCCGCATGGTCCTCTCCGAGCTGGCCGCCGCGATGGGCGGGCAGGGCACGCTCGCCATCTTGGCCGGCAACCCCACCGCGCCCAACCTGCAGGCGCGCGTGCAGGGCGTGAAGGACGAGCTGGCCAGGTTCCCCGGCCTCGCGCTGCTGGACGACGGCGTGGTCTACCACCCCGAGACGCCCGAGCAGGCGGCCGAGGCGCTGCAGCGCGTGCAGTCGGCGCACCCGGAGATCCAGGGCTGGGCCATGGTGGGCGGCTGGCCGCTGTTCACGCGCGGCGCGCTCGCGTGGGAGCCGGGCGCGGTCAAGGTCGTGTCCGTGGACGCGCTGCCGGCGCAGCTCGAGTACCTGAAGAGCGGCCACGTCGAGGTGCTGCTGGCGCAGGACTGCTACGGCTGGGGCTGGCGCTCGGTCGAGGTGCTGCTGGAGAAGATCCTGGACGGCCGCGACCCGCGCCCCGGGCCGCGCATCACGGATCCGCTGACGCGCGTGCGCAAGGCGGACGCGGAGGCGTACGCGAAGAAGTGGGAGGGGTGGACGGTGCGGTGAGGCGGGCTTGCCGGCGCGGGCGCAGCGGTAGCCCGTCCGTCATTCCCTCCTCCACCCTGGCGTCCACTCCGCCATCGGGTTCGGGTTTCCGTCCGCAAGCGGCCGATACTGCGTCATCCCTCGGGTCCGAACACCCGGCGGGCGCTGTCGCGAAACTCCGGAGAGAGAGCCATGCGTGCGCTGCTCGTGCTGGCCGTGCTGGCCGCGTCCGTCCCCGCGCAGTCGAAGCCGCTCTTTGGCGGCAATCCGGGCGGCGGCTTCAACACCGCGGGCCTCGGCGGCTCGTCGGGCGGTGCCGGCGGCTCGGCGGCAGGGCCCACGACGCCCGGTGACGCGGCCTCGGGCGGTGCTGCGAGTGCCGGATCTGGCAAGGGCGCTTCGGGCGGCGGCGCGTCCGCGGGCAACGCCGGCCGCGCCGGCCCGGGCGCGCCCGGCGGCGGCTACGAGCGCGGCGGCCAGACCGGCGGCGCGGACCTCGAGGCCATCACCGGCGGCGAGACCGTGGACGACTGGTGGATCTGGTGGGAGATCAACAAGAACCTCTACCTCATCCCGCAGCGCGAGCTGGCGGCGGCGGCGCCTTCGCGCTACGCGACGCCGGCCGAGATCGACGCCGCGCGTCGCGCCACGCTGCGCGCGGAGGTCGTGCCGCTGCTGGTCGCGGCGCTGCGGGACGACGCGGCCGGCGTGCGCGCGGCGGCGGCCACGGCGCTGGGGCGGCTGGGCGGCGAGGCGGCCATCGACCCGCTGGTGGCGGCGCTGGCCGACAATGTCGTGTCGGTGCGCGAGGCCGCGCTGCTGGCGCTGGGCGCCACGGGCTCGACGCGCGCGGCCAACGTGCTGCTGGGCGTGGCCGGCAGCGGCAAGCTGCCCGACGGCAGCGACTCCGTCGGCGCCACGGCGCGCCCGCTGGCGCTGCTGGGCCTGGGGCTCGGCCGTCGCCACGGCCTGTCGGACAGCGTGGACGCCCTGGTCGAGCAGCTCGTGCACGACTCGGCCGGCGACTCCGACGTCGCGGTGGCCGGCTTCCTCTACCGCACGCTGGTGGGCGGCAAGGTGCTGTCCGGCTTGGCCGGCTCGCTCACGGACCGGAAGGACCTGGACCTGGCCGTGCGTTGCCGCGTCATCGAGGCGCTGCCGCTGGATGACGGCGCGTACCTGCCCGCCGTGCTGGGCGAGCTGAAGGACGCCAACGCCGAGCGCCGCCGCTCGGCCGCCGTGGCGCTGGCCGCCGTGCACGACCAGTCCGCGCTGGAGCGCCTGCGCCTGGCCTTCGACAAGGAGGAGGAGCCGCTGACGCGCGGCTTCCTGCTGGTCTCGATGGGCGCGCTGGGCGGCGCGGACGCGCGCGACATCCTGCTCAAGCTGCAGCGCCGCGGCCGTGCGGTCGATCGGCCGTGGCTGGCGCTGGGCCTGGGGCTGCTGGCGCGCGGCGCGGACGACCCCGTCGCGCGCGAGGCGTTGCGCGAGGGGCTGCGCGACGAGTCCTCGTCCGAGACCGTGGGCGCGTGGCTGCTGGCCTGCGGCCTCGCGCGCGACGCCGAGGCCGGCCCGGCCCTGCGCGAGGCGCTGGCCGAGTCGGCCAACCCCAGGCTGCGCATGTTCGCGGCCCTGGCGCTGTCCATGCTGCGCGACGACGACTCGCTGGCCGCCCTGCGCGCGCGGCTGGGCGAGGAGCAGGCGCCGCTGGCGCGCTCGGGCGTGGCGCTGGCCGTGGCCCTCTACGGTCGCGCCGAGGACGCCCCGAGGCTGCTGGCCGAGCTGGAGTCGATCCACAACGCGGTGCTGCAGGAGCAGGTGGCCGCGGCCCTGGGCACGCACGGCTCGGCGCCCGCCGCCGAGGGCCTGCAGCGGCTCTTGTCCGGGGACGCCGACCTGCCCGACGGCGTGCGCGCCGCGGCCTTCGACGCCCTCGGGCTGCTGCTCGACCCGGTCCCGGGCTTCCTGCTGACCCACGCCTCGGCCGCGCGCAATTTCTCGGTCTTTCCCGAGTGGCTGGCGCGGGCGCTGACCTCCACGACCTTGTGACGAGCGCGTCCACGCGGCGCCCGGGCTGCGTTTCCTCGTATGATGTCGCCGATCGGCGGCGTCCCGCAGGCCATCCCGTGGATTGGAGGCTCTCATGCTGCAGCGCTTGACCTTGGCCGTGGTGTTGCTATCCGTTCCCGCCGCTGCGCAGGAGGACGCCGCGCCCCTCGTCAGCGTGCCGGCGCTGCAGGCGCACTACCGCGCTGCCCTGGCGGAGCTGCGCGCTGCCGACGTCACGCACCTCGACGCGGGCCGCCTCGCCTGGCGCCTCGCGGCGCTGGACGCCTTCGAGAGCTACATCCTGCGCGCCGACTTCGGGCGCAGCCTGGCGCCGGACCGCGTCAACCTCTTCCGCGACGGCGACGGCCGCCTGTGCGCGGTCGCCGACGCCATGCACGCCACGGGCGCGGACGCCCTCGTCGAGCGCATCGCCGTGGAGCGCAACACGGCCTTCGTGCTCGAGCTCACCGACGTGCCGAGCGTGGCCGAGTGGCTCGACGCGGTTGGCCTGACCGCCGCTGAGGCAGCGCGTGTCCAGGGTGCGTGCTGCATGCCGCCGAAGTCGCCGCCCGGGGACGTGCCTCCTCCTCCGCCCCCAACGCCTGCGCCCCCACCCCCTCCGGCGTCTCCGCCGCCCAAGCCGCCCATCATCGGACCCGCGAGTGGCACCGGCGGCGCCAAGTCCTCGACAGGCGGAGCGCGTGCCCGTCCGCCCGGCCCCACGACGGGGGTCGGCGCGCAGCCCGCGACCGGCGGCGGCTCGTCGCGCCTGGGCCGCGGCCACAAGAACCTGCCCGACCCGCTCACGGGTGGCAGCGACGTCGAACCGTGGTGGACCTGGTGGGAGCTGCACAGGGCCGAGTTGCTGCCGCCCCAGCGCCAGTCCGCCGCAGGCCGGGAGGCGTGGCGCAGGGTGTTGCGCTACGCCCAGAGCGGGCTGCTCACCGAGGACGCCCGGGCGCACCTCGTGGCCGATCTCGGCCCGCGCCTGCGCGAGCAGCTTGGCGACGCGGACGCGAGCGTGCGTGCGGCGGCTGCCGTGACCTGCGGCCGGCTGGCCGGCGCGCCGGCGCTGCCCGACCTGCTGCCGCTGCTGTCCGATCCGTCGCCCGCCGTGCGCGAGGCGACGCTGCTGGCGCTGGGCGCCACCGGCGGGCTGGAGGCTGCGCACGCGCTGCTGGCCATCGCGCAGGACGGCGCGCACCGCGGCAAGTCCGTCTCGGCCGCCGCGCGTCCGCTGGCGCTGCTGGCGCTGGGGGTCGCGCGCCGTCGGGGCGTGCCGGACCTGGTTGACGATTTCCTGGCGCAGATCGCCGCGCAGGCCGACGACGGGGAGCGCGACGTGCGCGAGGCGGCGCTCATGGCGCTGGACCTCGCGCGCTCGCCGCTGGCCGCGGAAGGCGCCGCCGGGATCCTCGCCCGCACCCGCACGGTCCGCGCCGACACGCCGCTGACCTGCCGGGCCCTCGAGTCGCTGGGGCACGGCGGCGACCCGGCTCGCGTCCCGGAGCTGCTGCACCGCGCCGGCTCGCGCGACCTGCAGTTGCGCCGCTCGGCCGCCCTGGCCCTGGGCTCGTTCCACGACCCGCTGCTGGCCGCCGCGTTGAAGACGGCCTTCGAGGTGGAGGAGGAGCCGCTGACCCGCGGCTTCCTGCTGCTCTCCCTGGGCGCGCAGGGCCGCGAGGCTTCGAGCGACTTCCTGCTGGCGGCGGCGCGCGACGGGCCGTCGCAGGCCCGGCCATGGGCCGCGCTGACCCTCGGGTTGCAGGCCCGCGACCGGGACGACGCCGAGGTGCGCGCCGCGCTGCGCGAAGGCCTCGCCGGCGCGACCGCCGACGTCCGCGGCGCGTGGCTGCTGGCCTGCGGGCTGGCGCGCGACGCGCAGGCCGTCGAAGGCCTGGGACGCGAGTTGTCCGACGCCGACAACCCGCGCGTGCGCATGTTCGCCGCCCTGGCGCTGGCCCTCTCGGAGGCGCCGGCCGCGGGCGACCTGCTGGCGGCGCGGCTGGGCGTCGAGTCCTCGCCGCTGGCGCGGGCCGGAGTGGCCCAGGCGCTGGGCGCGCTCGGACGTCCGCAGGACGTCGAGCCGCTGCTGGCCGAGCTGCGCTCGCTGTCCTCGCCCGCGCTGGCCGCGCAGGTGGCGGCGGCGCTGGGATACCACGGCTCCAGCGCCGCGGCCGAGGGGCTGACGGCGCTGGTCGCGGATCCGGGCGCCTCCACCCTCGCCCGCGCTGCCGCGCTCGATGCGTTGGGCCTGCTGCTGGACGCGGGCGAGCCGCTGCTGCTGGCCGAGGCTGCCCGCGGTCGAAACTTCGACGCCCTGCCCGCCTGGCTGCTCGAGGTGCTGCCCACGACCACGCTCTGATCCCCCGGCGCGGCGCTACGATGCCGCGCGACATGCTCGAGCTGCGCGACATCGGCAAGCGCTTCGGCGGCGCGCACGCGCTGCGCGGCGTGTCGCTGTGCGTTGCGCGCGGCACGCTGCACGCGCTGGTGGGCGAGAACGGCGCGGGCAAGTCCACGCTGGGGCGCATCGTGGCCGGCAGCCTGCGGCCGGACGCGGGCGAGCTGCTGCTGGACGGCGCGCCGGCGCGCTTTCGCACCCCGCGCGACGCGCGCGCCGCCGGCGTGGCCATGGTGCACCAGGAGCTGGCCGTGTGTCCCGGCCTCTCGGTGGCCGAGAACGTCTCGCTGGGCGACTGGCCGCGGCGCGGGCCCTTCGTGGACCGCGCCGCGCTCGAGGCACGCGCGACGCGCCTGCTGGACGGCGTCGGCGCGCGCCTGGACGTGCGCGCCCCGCTGCGCTCGCTGTCCGTGGCGCAGGAGCAACTGGTGCAGATCGCGGCGGCGCTGGGCACCGGCGCGCGGCTGCTGGTCCTGGACGAGCCCACCTCGGCGCTCTCCGAGGCGGACTCCGCGCGGCTGCTGGAGCTGGTCGAGCGCCTGCGCGACGGCGGCACCACCATCCTCTACGTCAGCCACCGTCTGCCCGAGGTGCTGCGCCTCGCGGACGCCGTCAGCGTGTTGCGCGACGGCCAACTGGTGCGGACGCTGCCGCGCGGGGCCTTCGGCGCTGACGAGCTGGTGCGGCTGATGGTGGGGCGCGACGTGGCGCCGGCCACGGCCGCGGCGCACGCGCCGGGCGAGGAGCTGCTCTCGGTGCGCGGCCTCGCATCGCCGGGCCAGTTTGCGGACGTGTCCTTCGCCGTGCGCGCCGGCGAGATCGTCGGGCTCGCGGGCCTGGTCGGCGCCGGGCGCAGCGAGCTGGTGCGCGCGCTCTTCGGGCTCGACCCGCGCGTCACTGGCGAAGTGCGCGTGGCCGGCCGCCCGCTTCGCCTGCGCCGCCCGCGCGCCGCGCTGGCCGCGGGCCTGGCGCTCTTGCCCGAGGACCGGCAGCGCCAAGGCCTGCTGCTCGGCTGGGACGCGCGCGCCAACTGGTCGCTGCCGCGCCTGTCCGCGTTCCGCCGCGGGCCGCTGCTGGACCGCGCGCGCGAGGCGCGCGAGGCCGGCGCGGCGCTGGCCGTGGCCGACGTGCGCGGCGACCTCGACGCGCCGGTGTCCTCGCTCTCGGGCGGCAACCAGCAGAAGGTGGCCCTGGCGCGCTGCCTGGCCCTTGGCGCGCGCGTGCTGCTGGTGGTCGAGCCTACGCGCGGCGTGGACGTGGGCGCCAAGGCGGCCATCCACGCGCGCCTGCGGGCGGAGGCCGACGCGGGACGGGGCGTGCTGCTGGTGTCGTCGGAGCTGCCGGAGCTGCTGGCGCTGGCGGACCGCGTGCTGGTGCTGCGTGGAGGTCGGCTCGGGGGCGAGCTGCCGCGCGGGGCGCGGGAGGAGGACGTGCTGCGGGCGATGGCGGGGGTGGAGGGCTGAGAGGCCCGCCGGGACGCGTCACGCGCCCGGCAGCCTGGGCGCGGTCTCTGGCAGGACGCGCCTCAGGGGGTGGTGCCCCGCAGCAGGTTCGAGATGGCCACGCCTTGCAGCGCGGCGCCGTCGTCAACGGCGGCCTGGAAGAACAACTCCGTGCCCGCCGGGACTCCGGCTGGCCATGCCGTCCAGGGCAACGTCCAGTCGCCCCCGCCGTCGGTGGCGATCGGCAGCCCGATGGCGATTGGCAGCGCGCTCAGCGTGCCACCCTTGAAGGACGTGGGCGTGTTGGCCAGCGACACGAGCAGGAGCGTCGCCGCTGTGGGCGCCGCCTGCGTGAGCGCGAGCGCGCCGGCCGATCCCGCCGCCAGCGTTCCGCTGCCGGCCAGCGCCGGAATGCCGCTGACTCCGCCGAGGCCTCCGCCCAGGTCGGCGAAGGCGCCGGGCGGCGGGTCGCCCTGCGTGAACGTCACGGTGTCCGAGACGGCCGAGTTCCCGGCGAGGTCGGTGGTCTCGACGTGGTAGCTCACCAGCGCGTCGACCTGCGCCGGGATGACGCCGCGGAATTGCATCGAGGACTGCGCGCGCATCGGGACGGTCCACGGTGAACCGCCGTCCAGCGTGTACACCAGCTCGGTCGGATAGAAGTTGACCACGTAGTAGCTGGTGTTGTCGCGCAACTGCGCGTGGATCACCGTTTCGCTTCCGTTGGGTTTGTCGGCCTGCTGCGTCAGCCGGAAGAAGGTGGGCGCGTGGGTGTCGGGCACGCCCAGCACGTTGCGGTAGAGGTAGTTCTGCTGGTTGGCGTCGTTGGACACGGCCAGATCCTGGTCGCCGTCGTTGTCGACATCGGCCGTCTCGCCGTCCAGCGACGTGAGGGCGCCCGGGGTGCCCGTGGGCAACTCGCCCTGCGCGTAGAGCGAGCCGCTGGCGCCCGCACGGTGGAACAGGCCCGTGGTGTACGGGTCCAGCCCCTGGGCCAAGCTACTGACGTAGATCCAGTTGGAGCCCGAGAAGTTGGCGATGAAGGTGTCGAGATCGCCGTCACCGTCGAAGTCCACGAAATCCGCCTCGTTCTCGTCGTTGTGCGGGTCGTTCATGATCCAGTTGTTCTGCTGGGTGAAGACGACGACCGAGCCGGGAATGGAGCCGTCGTTCCGGGCGACGCGGTCGGTGAGGCCGTTCCAGTTGATCCACCAGATGTCGAAGTCGCCGTCGCCGTCCAGGTCGCCGTACTCGGTCTCGATGTTCGAGCCGCCCTGATTCATGACGTTCTGGTTCAGCAGCGCGAACTGCGTGATGTCGGCGAAGGCCGAACCCGAGATGCCGTCGTAGAGGTTGTTCAGGTAGATGCGCGCCTGGCTGTTGCGGCTGCTCATGACGACATCGATGTCGAAGTCGCCGTCCATGTCCGCCAAGTCCAAGTCGCGCGTGTGCGTCTTGGTGTCAGCGGTCGCGTTGGCCCACGGCCACAGCTCGTTGAAGACCCCCGCACCGTCGTTGAGGAAGATGCGGCTGTCCTTGGTGCCGTTGATGTCAGGGCCGTAGGAACTGAAGAACAGGTCCTGCGAGCCGTCATCGTCCAGGTCGCCGAAGTCGCAGTCGCAGCTCCAGTCCCTGAACGGTCCGGCGTTGCCGCCGAAGACCTGCTGGTTCGCGGGCACGGCCACGAGCGTGCCCCAGCGCGAATCCGTCTGCTCCTGGAAGTACCCGATCGTGCCGCCCTGCACGCCACCGAGGTTGATGTGGAAGCGGCTGACCTCGCCGGTCACAATCGTCCCGCGGTTCGCGGCGAACACGTCGAGGTCTCCGTCGCCGTCGATGTCCACGAACTCGATGTCGCGCGTCGTGTCGTTGGGGATGCCGGCGAAGCGCGCGGCCGTCTCTTCGGTGAACAGGCCCAGGCTGCCGCCCTGCAGGCCGCCCTGGTTGATGAAGATGCGGTTGGGCTGCGGGCCGAAATCGCCGCCGTTGCCGACGATGGCATCCATGTCGCCGTCGTTGTCGGCGTCGCCGAAGTCGATGTTCTCGGAGCGGTCGAGGCCGAAGTTGGCCTCGGCCGCGAAGTTCCGCCCCGGCTGCAGGTCCGCCAACTGCGCGGACGTGGCCGGGGCGGCGAGCACGCAGGCCAGCGCAACGGCTGCGGTGACGAGTCGCCTCATGGCGTGGTGCCCCGCAGCAGGTTTGAGATGGCCACGCCCTGCAATGCGGCGCCGTCGTCGACCAGGACCTGGAAGTGCAGGGTCGTCCCCGCCGGTACGCCGGCGGGCCATGCAGCCCAGGGCAGCGTCCATCCGCCGCCGCCATCCGAGCTCAGCGGCACGAGCAGCACCGCCGGCAGCGCGCTCAGCGTGCCGCCCTTGAACGGCGCCGGCGTCTCGGCCAGCGACGCGAGCAGCAGCGTCGGTGCGGTGGGCGCCGCCAGCGAGAGCGCGAGCGAACCGGCCGAGCCGGCCAGCAGCATGCCGCTGCCGGCCAGTTGCGGGTTGCCGGCCGCTCCCGCGAGCCCGCCCTCGAGGTCGGTCCACGGCCCGCTGCCGGCGCCCTGCACGAAGGTGAAGGTGTCCGACACGCCGACGTTGCCGGCGCGGTCGGTGACCTCGACGCGGTAGCTGACGGTGGCGTCGCCCAGGTCGGGGATGACGCCGCGGAACAGGTGGCCGCCCTGGGTGCGCAGCGGCCAAGTGGTCTCGGGCCCGCCCCCGATGCTGACCAGCATCCGTGCGGCGTACGTCGCGACCAAGTAGCCAGCGGAGTTGTCGCGAACCAGCGCGTGCACGACGGCATCTTCGCCCGCGGGCTGGTCCGACACCTGCTCGAGGCGGTGCACGAGTGGCGCGTGGGTGTCCGGGACGCCGAGGGCGTTGCGGAACAGGTCGTCGATCGTGCCGTTGCCGCGGGTCGCCATGACCGCGTCCTCGTCGCCGTCGTTGTCGACGTCGCCGCAGTCGGCGTCGAGCGTGGTCATGATCATCGACGGGCCGCCTTGCGGCAGCTCGAAGTGCGGCGCCAGGCTGCCGCCGCCGGTCGTCCCGTTGCGATGGAACAAGCCGGCGGTGTCCGGGTCGAGGCCCTGCGTCAAGGCGCTCTGGTAGAGGTAGTCGGTGCCGGCGAAGCCGGCGATCAGGACATCGAGGTCACCGTCGGCGTCGTAGTCGATCGGATCGACGTCCTCGTCGTCGCCGCTCGGATCGCCCTTGATCCAGGTGGTGACCTTGGTGAAGCCGAAGCTGGACCCCGCCACGGCACCGTCGTGTCGAAGGATCGAGTCCTTCGTCGTCGAGTTGGGCGGGCTCAGGTTGAGCATCCAGAGTTCGAGGTCCCCGTCGCCATCCAGGTCGGCCGGCTCGGTAGCGACGGTCAGGCCCCAGCCGTAGATCAGCCCTCCCGCCAGAAGTGCGGCCTGCGTCACGTCGCTGAAGGCCACGCCGGCCGCCGGCTCGTTCATGCGGTTGACCCAGGCGCGCGGGGCCGTGTTGCGGTTGGGCACGAAGATGTCGAGGTCGAAGTCGTCGTCGAGGTCGTCGAGGTCCGCGTCGCAGGTGGTCATGAACGTGTCCGAGCCGGCCTCGGTCCATGGCCACAGCTCGTCGAACACTCCCTGTCCGTCGTTCAGGAAGACCTTCGAGTCGCTGTCGTTCCCGTAGCCGAACGTCTCCGCAAAGAACAGGTCGAGATGGCCGTCGTCGTCGAGATCCCCGAACTCGCCGTCAAAGCAGTGCTCGCGGAACGGCCCCTGGTCCCCGCCGAAGAGCTGGTCCTCCGGAGGAATGGTCACCAGGTGTCCCCAGCGCGTGTCGGTCTGGTCGGAGTAGTAGCCGGGCGCGCCGGCCTGCAGGCCGCCGAGGTTCACGTGGAAGCGCGACGGGGCTCCCGTGTGGAAGACCGTCCCGACGTTGGCGACGAAGATGTCGAGGTCGTCGTCGTTGTCGATGTCGACGAAGTTGACGTCGCGGCTCGCATCCGCGGGCGCACCGCCCATGCGCGCGGCCGTCTCGTCCGTGAAGGTCCCGGTCACGCCGCCCTGCAGCCCGCCCTGGTTGATGAACAGCCGCGTGACCTGCGGGCCGTGCTCGCCGCCGTTGGCCGCGGCCACGTCCAGGTCCCCGTCGCCGTCGCAGTCGCCCAGCCGGATGCTCTCGGTGGCGTCCGAGCCGAAGCTGGGCTCGGAGACGAAGTTGCGTCCCGGCTGCAGGTCCGCCAACTGGGCCGCGGCCGCTGCCGGCAGCAGCACGATCGCGACCAACGTACGGCGCATCGCGCATCTCCTCCGTCGCCCCTTCCCGCCGGGGCGCGCATGTGGACGATACGCCGTCCTCCCCGACCCGCCAAGCCATGACCCTTCTGGTCCTCACCGACGTCCACAAGCACTACGCGGCGCGCACCGTGCTGGACGGCGCGTCGCTGCAGGTGGACCCGGGCGAGAAGCTGGGCCTGGTGGGCCCGAACGGCGGCGGCAAGACCACCATCCTGCGCCTGGTCGAGGGCCTCGAGGAGGTTGACGGCGGCCAGGTGGCGCTGCGCCGCGGCACGCGCATCGCCTCCGTGCCGCAGCGGCCGGAGTTCCCGCCGGGCGAGTCGGTGCACGCGCACGTCACGGGCGGCTTGCACGAGCTGCGCGCGGCCGTGGCCGAGCACCACGCCGTCAGCGATGCGCTGGCCGCGCTGCACGACGCGCCTGCGCCCGACGCGACCGAGGAGCGCCGGCTGATCGCCGAGCAGGACCGCCTCGCGCACCTGGTCGATGCGCTGGGCGGCTGGCACACCGACCATCGCGTCGAGCAGGTGCTGGCGGGCGTCGGCCTCGCGCCGGAGCTGTGGGAACGCGAGGCCTGCACCCTGAGCGGCGGCGAGAAGAGCCGCACTGCGCTGGCGCGCGCGCTGGTCGGCGGCCACGAGCTGCTGCTGCTGGACGAGCCGACCAACCACCTCGACCTGCAGGGCATCGAGTGGATCGAGGGCTACCTGAAGAGCCTGCCGGGCGCGGTGCTGGTGGTCAGCCACGACCGCCGCCTGCTCGACCGCGCCGTGGACTCGATCATCGAGCTGGAGCACGGCCGGCTCTCCCGCTATCCCGGCGGCTACACGCAGTACGTCCGCCTGCGCGAGGAGCGCTACGAGGCCGAGCGCCGCGCGTGGCAGGAGCAGCAGGACTACGTGCGCAAGGAGGACGCCTTCATCCGCCGCTACCTCGCCGGCCAGCGCGCGGCCGAGGCCAAGGGGCGGCGCACGCGGCTCGAGCGCCTCGAGCGCCTGCCCGAACCGCGCCACGACGTGCGCCGGCCGGTGCTGTCGCTGCCGTCCTCCGACGCCGCCGGCAACCTGGTGCTGGACGCCGAGGGCCTGGTCGGCGGCTACGACGGCCGGCGGCTGTTCTCGGAGGTCTCGCTGCGCGTGGGACGCGGCGAGCGCGTGGGCATCGTGGGCCGCAACGGCACGGGCAAGACCACGCTGCTGAAGATCCTGGCCGGCCGCGCGGCGCCGCTGGCCGGCAGCGTGCGCCACGGCAGCCGCGCCGCCTGCGGCTACTACGACCAGGAGTCCGGCGGCCTCGACGAGCGCGGCACGGTGATGTCCGAGCTGCGCCGCGACCACCCCAAGATGACCGACGGCGAGGCGCGCGACTGGCTGGCGCGCTTCCTGTTCCGCGGCGACGAGGTGGACAAGCCCGTAACGGTGCTCTCCGGCGGCGAGCGCGCGCGGCTGGTGCTGGCGCGCCTGATCCGCAACCGCCCGACCTGGCTGGCGCTGGACGAGCCCACCAACCACCTCGACCTGCCCGGCACCACCGCGCTGGAGGAGGCGCTCTCGCAGTACGACGGCGCGCTGGTGATGGTCAGCCACGACCGCCAGCTCCTGGACGACCTGTGCACGCGCATCGTCGAGGTGGGCACGGACGGCCCCGGCGTCGCGCGCGGCGTGCGCGACTTTCCCGGCAACTACAGCGCCTGGCGCGCGCGGCGCGACGAGGAGGCCGCGGGGGCCGCGGAGCGCCGCGCCGAGAAGCGCGCCAGCCGCGTCGCCGCGCCCGTCGCCGCTCCGGCCGCTGCGCCGGCAACGCGCAAGCCGAAGAACCCCTGGAAGCTGAAGCAGCTCGAGGGGCGCATCATGGTGCTGGAGGAGGAGCGGCTGCGCTTGCACGGCCAGTGTGCGAGCCCGGAGGCCGCCGGCGACCCGCGCCGGCTGCGGCTGGCGACCGAGCGGCTGGCGCAGCTCGACGCGGAGCTGGCCGCGGCCTACTCGGAGTGGGAAGCCTGCGCGTGACGCGGCGCGCTGCGTTCCGGCGGGAGCAGCACGTTTGATACACCGGGCGCATGACTCCGATCCAGCGCACGCCGTGGCTCGTGGCCCTGTCGCTCCTCGCGGCCTGCTCGGCGACCGCGTCGCCCTCGCCGCCCGAGCCGCCGGCGCAACCCGCAACGCCTTCCGCGCCCGCGCCCGCGGCTGACGCTCCCGACGCCGAAGCGCCGCTCTCGCCCGAGATCGAGGCCTACCGGCCCGCCGTGCTGGCGCTGCTGAAGGAGGGCCTCGCGCGCGGCCAGGCCTACGCCAAGCTGGCCGACCTGGTGCGCGTCGCGCCGCACCGGCTTTCGGGCTCGGCGGGCGCCGCGGCGGCCGTGGAGTGGAGCGTCGCGCGCATGCAGGCCGACGGCCTGCAGAACGTGCGCCTCGTGCCGTGCATGGTGCCGCACTGGGAGCGCGGCGACGTGGCCGAGCTCGAGATCGTCGCGCCGGCCGAGGCCGCGGGCGAGCGCCTGCCCATCCTGGCGCTGGGCGGCAGCGTCGCCACGCCGCCGGCGGGCGTGACGGCCGAGATCGTCGAGGTCAAGAGCTGGGAGCAGCTCGACCAGCGCGCGGCCGAGGTCCAAGGCCGCATCGTCTTCTACAACCGTCCGATGGACCCCGAGCTGTTCGCGTACGGCGCGGCCTACGGGCGCGCGGTGGACCAGCGCGGGCGCGGTGCCATCGAGGCCGCGCGGCGCGGGGGCCTGGCGGCCATCGTGCGCAGCATGACCACGCGCCTCGACGACTTCCCGCACACCGGCGCCATGCGCTACGAGCCGGACGGCACCAACGTGCCCGGCGTGGCCGTCAGCACGCGCGGCGCCGAGCTGCTGGCCGCGTTGCTGGCGCGCGGCCCGGTCAAGGTGCGCCTGCGCACGAACAGCCGCTGGCTGCCGGACGAGCCCTCGGCCAGCGTGGTGGGCGAGGTGCTCGGGCGCGAGCGGCCCGAGGAGGTCGTCGTGCTGGGCGGGCACCTGGATGCCTGGGACGTCGGGCAGGGCGCGCACGACGACGGCGGCGGCTGCATGCAGGCCGTCGAGGCGCTGCGCCTGATCAAGGCCCTCGGCCTGCAGCCGCGCCGCACCATCCGCTGCGTGCTGTTCATGAACGAGGAGAACGGCAGCCGCGGCGCGGAGGCCTACCGCGACAGCGTGCTGACCGAGCTGGACCGGCACGTGCTGGCCATCGAGTCCGACGGCGGCGTGTCCGTGCCGCGCGGCTTCTCCGCCACCTGCCCGCCCGAGGCCCTGGCCATCCTGCGCCAGATCGTCGCGCTCATGGAGCCGGCCGGCATCGACGAGCTGCGCGAGGGCGGCGGCGGCGCGGACATCGACCCCCTGCGCGAGGCGGGCGGCGTGCCGGTCATGTCCCTGCACACCGACGGCCAGCGCTACTTCGACCTGCACCACTCCGGCCGCGACACGCTGGACGCCGTCTGGCCGCGCGAGATCAACCTGGGCGCCGCCGCCATGGCCGCCATGGCCTACGTGGTGGCCGACCTTGAGCAGCCCCTGCCGCGCGACCCGCCGCCGGACGCGCCTGCGCGCTGAACCGCCGACTCGCGGCGGCTCCGTGGCGGACGACGCCGGGCGCTGGAGCCGGCCGCGTCAGCGGTACACTGCGAGCCTCGTCGGAGGCCACGCCATGCGCCGGATGATCGCCCTCGCGCCGCTGCTCCTCGCGTCCTGCACCTCGCTGTTCGGCGCCGACGAGCCCGCACGTCCGGCGGCGCCGCCGCAGGACCCGGTGGCGCTGGTCAGCACCGCCCTCGACGAGGAGCGCGTGCTCACCGACGCCCGCGACGCCGCGCTCCAGGCCGCGCTGGACGACCTGTCGCAGCAGGTGTCGCGCCTCGGCGACGAACTCGCGCACGTGCGCAGCGACGCCACCGAGAACGCCGCCGCCGCGCTGGCGGCCGAATCGGCCGCGGCCTCCGCGCAGCGCATGCTGCTGCTCACGACCATCGTCGCCGTGCTGGCCGTCATCGCGGCGCTGGTGCTGGGCGTGGTGGTGGCCTGGCAGTCCGTCCTGCTGCGCCGGGCGCAGCGTGCGGAGGCGCGGGCCGAGGTCCACGCCGCCGAGGACGCCGAGCGCACGGCCATGGCCGCCACGCGGCCTGCGGCCTCCGCGGTCGCGACGGGTCCCGCGGCGCCGGCGCCGGGCGCACGCCTGAGGCAGCGGCCGCTGCCGTAGCGCCCCGGCGCGCGCGGCCCCGCCCGCGCGGGGCGTATCATCCGCGGCCATGTCCAAGCGCCGCGCCAGCGACCCCTTCGACCCGACGCCCGCCGACCGCTTCACCTTCGGCCTGTGGACGGTCGGCAACCCCGGCCGCGACCCCTTCGGCGGCCCCGTGCGCCCGGTGCAGGACCCGTGCGCCCTCGTCGCCGGCCTCGCGCGTGCCGGCGCCATGGGCGTCAACCTGCACGACGACGACCTCGTGCCCTTCGGCTCCGACGCCGCCACGCGCGACCGCATCGTGCGCGAGTTCAAGGCCGCGCTGCGCAGCCACGGCCTGCGCGTGCCGATGGCCACGACCAACCTCTTCGGGCAACCGGTGTTCAAGGACGGGGCCTTCACCGCCAACGACCCGCGCGTGCGGGCCTTCGCGCTGCGCAAGACGATGGCCGCCATCGACCTCGGCGTCGAGCTGGGCGCGAAGATCCACGTCTTCTGGGGCGGCCGCGAGGGCAGCGAGGCCGACGCCTGCCGCGACCCGCGCACGGCGCTGGCGCGGATGCGCGACGCGCTGGACTTCCTGTGCGGCTACGTGCGCGACCAGAAGTATCCGACGCGCTTCGCGCTGGAGGCCAAGCCCAACGAGCCGCGCGGCGACATCTACCTGCCGACCACCGGGCACATGCTGCACTTCATCTCGACGCTCGACGATCCGTCGCGCGTGGGCGTGAACCCCGAGGTGGCGCACGAGACCATGGCGGGGCTGTCCTTCGCGCACGGCATCGCGCAGGCGATGGAGTGCGGCAAGCTGTTCCACGTGGACCTGAACGCGCAGAAGATCGGGCGCTATGACCAGGACCTGCGGTTTGGCAGCGAGGACCTGAAGGGGGCGTTCCTGGCGGTGCGCCTGCTGGAGGGGACGGCGGGCGGCGGGCGGTACGACGGGCCGTTGCACTTCGATGCGCACGCGTATCGGACCGAGGACATGGCGGGGGTGTGGGAGTTCGCGCGCGGGTGCATGCGGACGTACAAGATCCTGGCGAGCCGGGCGCGGGCGTTCGATGCGGATCCGGAGGTGAAGGCGATCCTCGCGGAGGCGCAGGGCGTGGGGGGGAAGGAGGCGCGCGAGTTCGAGCCGCTGCTGCGCCGCTACACACGCGGCAAGGCGGCCACGCTGCGCGCGCTGTCGCTGGATCCCGAGGCGTTCGGCGCGCGCGGGCTGCGGTACGAGCGGTTGGACCAGGTGATGATGGAGCACGTGATGGGGGTGCGGGGCGCGTGACGTCGCCGCTCCGCCTCCACCTCTGGTCCGGCCCCCGCAACGTCTCGACCGCGCTCATGTACGCCTTCGCCCAGCGCCCCGACACGCGCGTGGTGGACGAGCCGCTCTACGCGCACTACCTGCGCGTCTCCGGCGCCGACCACCCCGGCCGCGACGAGGTGCTGGCCGCGCAGGACGCCGACGGCGCGCGCGTGGTGCGCGACGTGATCCTCGGCCCCTGGGACCGCCCGGTGGTCTTCTTCAAGCAGATGGCGCACCACCTCGTGGACCTCGACCGCGCCTTCCTGCGCCAGGGCCGCAACGTGCTGCTGACGCGCGACCCGCTCGACATGCTGCCGTCGCTCGCGGTCCAGATCCCGCACGCCACGCTGCGCGACACCGGCTACGCCGCGCAGGCCGCGCTGCTGGACGAGCTGGAGTCCGCCGGCCAGGACGTGCCGGTGCTGGAGTCGCGCGAGCTGCTGCTCGACCCGCCCGGCGTGCTGGCGCAGCTCTGCACGCGGCTGGGGCTGGCCTTCGAGCCGGCCATGCTGCGCTGGCCCGCCGGCCCGCGCCCCGAGGACGGCGTGTGGGCGCAGCACTGGTACCAGGCGGTGCACGCGAGCACCGGCTTCGAGGCCTACCGTCCCAAGGCCGCGCCCTTCCCCGAGCGGCTGCGCCCGCTGCTGGACGAGTGCCGGCCGCACTACGATCGACTCGCCGCGCGGGCGCTGCAGGCGCGATCGATCGCGGAGCGTAGTACGTCATGAGCCTCGATCTGTCCTCCCTCCCCGACCCGCGCAACGCGTCCATCCTCGTGCACGTCGCCGGCCGCCTGCTGCCGCGCGCGGAGGCCAAGGTCTCGGTCTTCGACAGCGTGGTGCAGGGCGGCGACGCCTGCTGGGAGGGCCTGCGCGTCTACGACGGCCGGGTCTTCAAGCTGGAGCGGCACCTCGACCGGCTGTTCGCCTCGGCGCACGCGCTGGCCTTCGCGCGGCCGCCGTCGCGCGACGAGGCGCGTCACGCGCTCTTCGAGACGCTGCGCGCCAACGACATGCGCGACGGTGCGCACGTGCGCCTGACGCTGACGCGCGGCGAGAAGGTCACCAGCGGCATGAGCCCGACGTGGAACCGCGGGCCCTGCACGCTCATCGTGCTGGCCGAGTGGAAGCCGCCGGTGTTCGGGCGCCGTGGCCTCGTGCTGGTCACGTCGAGCTGGCGCCGCAACCCGCCGCAGTGCCTCGACTCGCGCATCCACCACGCCAACCTGCTGAACAACATCCTGGCCAAGATCGAGGCCGACGCCGCCGGCGCCGACGACGCGATCATGCTCGACCTCGCCGGCTGCGTGGCCGAGACCAACGCCACCAACCTGTTCCACGTGGCGGGCGGCGCGCTGCACACGCCGGCGCTCGGCGCCTGCCTGCCGGGCATCACGCGCGAGGTGGTGCTGGGCCTCGCGCACGGCGCGGGCCTGACGGTGCACGAGCACGGCGTCACGCTGGTCGAGCTGATCACCGCCGACGAAGTCTTCACGACCGGAACGATGGGCGAGCTGGCGCACGTGGTGCGCATCGACGGCCGGGCCGTGGGACGCGGCGAGGGACCGGGGCCCGTGACGGCGCGGTTGCAGGCGCTGTTCGCCGGGCTGGTGGCGCGCGAGGGCGAGCCGATCCCGGCCTGAACCATGGGACACTTTTACCTTGGTCTCGACGTCGGCACGCAAGGCACCAAGGGCCTGGTCCTCGACTCCGACTCCGGCCGCGTGCTGGCCCGCGGCGCCGCGGCCTACGGCCTGATCGAGGGCCTGCCCCCCGGCGCCGCCGAGCAGCACCCCGAGACTTGGGTCGTGGCGGTGCGCGACGTGGCCGCCCAGCTCCGCGCGGAGGTGCCCGACCTCGCCGCGCGCGCCGCGGGCGTGGGCGTCTCCGGCCAGCAGCACGGCCTCGTGGTCATGGACGCGGCGCGGGCCGTCATCCGCCCGGCCAAGCTGTGGTGCGACACCTCCACCGCCGTCGAGGCCGCCGAGCTGTCGGCCGCCACCGGCCGCCGCATCCCCACGGGCTTCACCGCCTCCAAGATCCTGTGGCTCAAGCGCCACGAGGAAAAAAACTGGCGGCGCGTGAAATCTGTGCTGCTCCCGCACGACTTCCTCAACGAGCGCCTCACCGGGCAGCCCGTCATGGAGGCGGGCGACGCATCGGGCACCGGGTTCTTCGACCCGGCGCGGAGGACGTTCGACGAGGAGGTGATGCGATGCATTGATCCGCGCTTGCCGGAGCTGGTGCCACCGCTGATCGGGGCCGGCGAGCCGGCCGGCCGGCTGTCGCGCGACGGCGCGGCGCTGCTCGGCCTGGCCGAAGGCCTGCCCGTGGCAGCGGGCGGAGGCGACAACATGTGCGCGGCCATCGGCAGCGGCGCCACGCGTGCGGGTGTCGCGGTCTGCAGCTTGGGCACGTCGGGCACCGTGTTCGCGTACTTCGACCGTCCCGTGATTGACCCGGCAGGCCTCATCGCCCCGTTCTGCGACAGCACCGGCGGCTGGCTGCCGCTGCTGTGCGTGATGAATTGCACCAACGTCACCGAAGAGGTGCGCGCCGCGTTCGCGGGCCTGTCGCTCGAGGACCTGACGCGCGCCGCGGAGGCGGTGCGCCCCGGCTGCGACGGCCTGCTCTGGCTGCCCTACCTGCAGGGCGAGCGCGTGCCCGACCTGCCCCGTGCCACCGGCTCGCTGCTGGGCCTGCGCGCGGGCGCGCTGCGGCCGGGCGTGCTGTTCCGCGCGGCGCTGGAGGGCGTGTCGCTCAACCTCGGCTGGGGCGTGGACCGCATGCGGGCCATGGGCCTGCGCGTGGACTCGGTGCGCGTGGTGGGCGGCGGTGCGCGCAACGCGCTCTGGCGCCGCATCCTGGCCGACGTGCTGGGCGCGCCGGTGGTGCAACTGGCCGAGGCCGAGGCGGGCGCGCTGGGCGCAGCCATCCAGGCCTGCTGGACGGCGCGGCGGTTGGCAGGAGAGAAGGTGTCGTGCGACGAGGTTGCGCGTGACTTCGTGCGCGAGGAGGGCGAGGCCGTCGCGCCCGACTCGGCGCGGGCGGCCGCATACCGCGCGATGGGCGAGCGATTCCGCGCCGCGGTGCGCGGGCTGCACGGGGAGGCGTGAGGCGCATGGCGGGCGAGGGCGAGACGGGCGAGCTGCCGTTCGGGCGCGCGCTGCCGCGCGCGGCGGCGGTGCGTCCCGCGGGAGCCGGCGCGCCGGCGGTGGCCGCGGCCGGCTGCGCCCCGCGCACGCCGCACGAGGTCCTGTCGCGCGTCTTCGGCTTCGCCGAGTTCCGCCCGTTGCAGGAGGAGATCGTCGCCGAGCTGCTGGCCGGGCGCGGCGCCTTCGTGCTCATGCCCACCGGTGGCGGCAAGAGCCTGTGCTTCCAGGTGCCGGCGCTGCTGCGGCCGGGCACGGCCATCGTGGTCTCGCCGCTCATCGCGCTGATGAAGGACCAGGTGGACGCGCTGCGCGAGAACGGCGTGGCGGCCGAGGCCTACAACAGCAGTCTCGACGGCGCGACGGCGCGGCGCGTGCTGGCGCGCCTGCACGCGGGCGAGCTGCGCCTGCTGTACGTGGCGCCCGAGCGGCTGCTGATGCCCGAGTTCCTGGAGCGGCTGGCGGGGCTGCCGCCGGAGGCGGCGCCGTCCATGTTCGCCATCGACGAGGCGCACTGCGTCAGCCAGTGGGGGCACGACTTCCGGCCGGAGTACGCGCAGTTGGCCGTGCTGGCGCAGCGCTTCCCGGACGTGCCGCGGCTGGCTCTGACGGCCACGGCCGATGCGGCCACGCGCGCCGACATCCTGCGCGTGCTGCGGCTGGAGCGCGTGCGCAGTTTCGTGGCCAGCTTCGACCGGCCCAACATCCGCTACCGCGTGCTGGCCAAGAAGGATCCCGACCGGCAATTGCTGGCCTTCCTGCGCGGGCGGCCGGCGCAGAGCGGCATCGTCTACGCGCTGTCGCGCAAGCGGGTGGAGCAGGTGGCGGGGCGGCTGCGCGCGGCGGGCGTGCGCGCGGCGGCCTACCACGCCGGCCTGCCGGCCGCGGAGCGCTCGCGCGTGCAGGAGGCCTTCGCGCGCGACGAGCTGGACGTGGTCGTGGCCACGGTGGCCTTCGGCATGGGCATCGACAAGAGCAACGTGCGCTTCGTGGTGCACTACGACCTGCCGCGGCACATCGAGGGCTACTACCAGGAGACCGGGCGCGCGGGGCGCGACGGGCTGCCGGCCGAGGCGCTGCTGCTCTTCGGCTGGGGCGACGTGGCCGTGGCGCGCGCGCTGATCGAGGGCGGCGGCGAGGAGGGCCCGCGCGACGCGACGCAGGTGCGCGTCGAGCTGGGCAAGCTGAACGCCATGGTCGCCTACGCCGGCGGCGACACCTGCAGGCGTCGCGCGCTGCTGGCCTGGTTCGGCGAGGAGCTGGCCGCCGACTGCGGCAACTGCGACACCTGCCTCGACCCGCCCGAGCGCTGCGACGCCACCGTGCCGGCGCAGAAGGCGCTGTCGTGCATCGTCCGCCTGCAGCAGAACTACGGCGCGGGCTACGTCATCGAGGTGCTGCGCGGCGCGCGCACCGAGCGCATCCTGCACAACGGCCACGACCGGCTGTCCACCTGGGGCATCGGCGGCGACCAGTCGCGCGAGGAGTGGCAGTCGGTCATCCAGCAACTGGTGCACCGCGGCTACCTGCGCCAGGACGTGGCCAACTGGTCGGTGCTGCGCGTCACGGACAAGGCGCGCGCGGTGCTGCGGGGCGAGGAGCGCGTGGAGCTGGCCCGGCCGCGCGCGGCGGCGCCCGCGCCCGCGCCGCGGACGGCCGCGGTGGACGACGGCTTGCCCGACGAGGCCGCGCCGGCGCGACGCGCGCGCAAGCCGCGCGCCGCCTCCGCGGCGCCGGGCCTCGAGCCGCTGTCGGACGAGGCCGACCTGGCGCTCTTCGCCGCGCTGCGCGTGCTGCGCAAGCGCCTGGCGGACGAGCGCGGCGTGCCGGCCTACGTCGTGTTCACCGACGCCACGCTGGCCGGCATGTGTCGCGCGCGCCCGCGCAGCCCGGAGCAGTTGCTGGCCGTCAGCGGCGTGGGCCAGCACAAGCTGGAGACGTACGGCGACGTGTTCCTGGCCGAGATCGCCGCCTTCTCGGGCGACGCCCCGACCGACTAGAGCGTCCACCTCCGCATCGCCCTCACCGACTCCGCGAAGCCAGCTCATCTCCTGCGCAGGAACTGCGGCGCCACGGAAGCGACTCGAAGAGGGCGATTGCCGCCGCAGCTCCTCGCGGGGTTGCGCTCCTCGCGCCCAACTCCCCTTGCTCGAACCACGGGAGGCCCCGGATTCGAAGGGGAGGGGCTGGGACGACTTGAGTGCCGACTTCGACCCCTTGCTCGCCCCACGCTCATCCGGCCGAGCCGGAGTCCCAGCCCCTCCCCTTCGAATCCGGGGCCGGACGTCACGCCGCGTTCAGGTAGCCGTCGAAGACCGTCCGCACCAGGATGCGGATGTCCAGCATGAGCGACCAGTTCTCGATGTAGTACAGGTCGTGCCCGACGCGGTCTGGCAGCGAGGTGGCCGCGCCGCGCAGGCCGTGCACCTGGGCCCAGCCGGTGATGCCGGGCCGCACCCAGTGCTTGTGGGCGTAGCGCGGGATCTCGCCCTTGAAGCGCTCCACGAACTCCGGCCGCTCGGGGCGCGGGCCGACGAGGCTCATGTGGCCTAGCAGGACGTTGAGGAGCTGCGGCAGCTCGTCCAGGTTGGTGCGGCGCAGGACGCGCCCGAGCGGCGTGCAGCGCGGGTCGTCCTTGACGGCGAAGACCGGGCCGGTGCCGGCCTCGGCGTCGCGCACCATGGTGCGGAACTTGAGCAGCGGGAAGATCCGGCCGCGTGCGCCGACGCGCGGCTGCACGAAGAGCGCCGGCCCGGGCGAGCCGAGCCGGATGGCGGCGGCGATGACCAGCAGCGCCGGCGCCAGCAGCAGCAAGGTGACGGCGGCCACCGCGATGTCGAAGGTGCGCTTGGCCAGGCACGCGCCCAGCGGCAGCTCGGCGGCGACGAAGCCCAGCACCGGCACGCCGTCGATGCGCTCCCACGCCGGCAGCAGGCTGGTGGAGGGGAACATGGCCGAGGTGATGTGCACCGAGAGGCCCTCGCGGTCCGCGCGCGCGAGGATGGCCTGCAGCTCGTCGGGGCTGACGCGCTCGGCGTCCACCAGCACCTGGTCCACGCGGCCCTGCTGCAGCAGCGCCAGCGCCTGCTCGCGCGGCAGGCGCGGACCGAGATCCGTGGGCACGGCCTGCGCGGCCACGCCCAGCACGCGCACCTGGGTGGCCGGCGAGCGCTGCAGCGCGGCCAGCAGCCGCAGCGTGCGCGGCGAGAGGCCGAAGACCAGCACGCGCATCTCGCGCTCGGGGTCGCCCAGCAGCCGCCGTCCCGCCGCCGCCAGCAGCAGGCGCGAGAGCAGCAGCGCCCCCGCCGCCAGCGGCAGGTAGAGGAAGGGCACCGCGCGCGCCGCGCCCGGCCCGCCCGGCGCACCCAGCAGCGCCTCGACCAGCGACAGCACGGCGAAGGCCAGCAGCCCGCCCCACAGGGCCTCGCGCTTGCCGCCCACGGTCCAGATGGACTCGAGCCCCGAGCGGTACAGGCCGCCGGCCCACAGCGCCAGCGCCACCAGCGGCACGCACACGAGGTACAGGCGCGTCCACGTGTCCGCGCTCAGGCTTTCCGGTCGCGACCCGTGCGGGACCAGCAGCTCGCGCAGCGCCAGCGCACCGGCGAAGGCGACGCCCAGCAGGACCTGGTCCAGCGCGAAGGACGCGCTGCGCGACGATTCGGAACGTCTCGAAAGCATGTCACCCGGGCTCGAAGACGAGTGGCCGCGGGCCACCCAACCGCGGGTCGAGTCTAGGACGGCCGGACGCCCGTTCCAGTCCGCACGGAGACTTTTTGAGTCGTGCCCGGGCTAGAGCGTGGCGAGCAGCGCGCGCAGGCGCTCGAGGAAGACGTCCGTCGCGAAGCCCGAGGCGCGCGCGACGGCGTCGGAGGCGCGCAGCGCCGGCTCCAGCGCGGCGAAGCGGTCGAGCGCGGCGCACAGCGCAGAGACCTCGGCGCCGGGCGCGGCCGCATAGAGCACGCCGGTCGCGCCGTCCACCACCGTCTCGCAGGCGCCGCCGCGCGCCAGGGCCACGACCGGCGTGCCGCAGGCCATGGCCTCCACGGGCACCAGGCCGAAGTCCTCCTCGCCCGGGTAGAGGAGAGCGAGCGCGGCGCGGTACAGGCCGCGGACCTGGCGGTCGTCGGGCGCGCGCACGACCAGCGTCCGCGGGCCGGCCAGTCGCGCGAGGTGCGCGAAGCCCGGGCCGTCGCCGGCCAGCACCAGCGGCTCGCCGCGCGCGCGGGCCGCGCGGACCGCCACGTCCATGCGCTTGTAGGGCGCGGCGTGGCCCAGCACTAGCCACGGTCGGCGGCCGCCAGCCAGCGCGCGCAACGGCGCGGCCAGCGGGCCGAGATCGCCGTCCGCGTCGCCGGGCGTGAAGAAGGCGGTGTCCACCGGCGGCGGGATGACCAGCGCTTCGCGCCCGTACGTGCGGGCGATGCGCCCCGCCACGTGGCGCGAGCTGGCCACGAAGGCGGTCACGCCCTGTGCGGCGGCGCAGTCCTGCTGCGCCACGCGCCGCAGCACGCGTCGTGCGGCGGGGCGCAGCGGTGCCGGGCACGTCGCCAGGTACTCCTCGCGCAGGTCGTGCGCCCAGCGCGGCGGGCTGTAGCAGTAGCAGAGGTGCGGCACGCCCGCCGGCGCGCGCACGGCCTTGGCCAGCGCGGCGTCGGAGGACAGCAGCAGGTCGTGGTCGGAGAGGTCGAAGGCCGCGAAGGCGCGCGCGTGCCACGGCAGCGCGGCGCGGAAGGTGCGCGCCGCGAAGGGCAGGCGCTGCAGCCGCGAGACGTGCAGCGCGCGCGCGCCGGCCGGCGCCGGGCACTTGTCCGGATCGTGCACCAGCGTGTACACGTCCGCGCCCGGCAGCAGCCGCAGCAGCACGTCCAGCACGCGCTCGCCGCCGCGCCGCGACACGAGCCAGTGGTGCGCGATGGCCGGCCGCACGTGCAAGCGCGCCGGCGCCGCCAGCGCGTCCGCCTGCCCGACAACTGTCCCGGTCCCGGCCACGCGGCCACGATACGCCGAGCCTGCGTGCCGCCGAAGCCCGCGCCCCGCTGTCGCGCACACGGCGCGCAGTCCCGTCGGGCTGGAGGCGGACCTCAGCCCGCCGGGCGGAACAGCGCGATGCTCGCCGTGAACCCGTGCACGAACGGCTGCCCGCCGACGGGCCCGATCTCGCCGTTGCAGAAGAAGCCGGCCGTGGCGACGTCGCTGCCGAGGCCGGAGTGCACCGAGCGCACGTCATGGTGCGCGTGGCCGAACAGGTGCGTGCCGCGGCCGTTGCAGGAGAAGAGCAGCGCGCCCAGCGGCGGCCCGCGCTTGGCCTCCTCGGCCAGCAGGCTGTGCAGGTCCTCGGAGGCGGCGTCCTTGTCGCGCACCATGAACTGGATGGTCTGGCCCGGGCGCACCAGCTCATTGATCGCCAGCGCCTTGTTCTCGACGTCGAAGCCCAGCACGTTGCGCACGAGGAAGTCGCGGCGGTCGTAGCGGCTCTTGCGCTCGTCCACCACGCGGCCGACGTGCAGCGCGGTCTGCATGAGCTGCTGGTCGCGCGCGGGGACCTCGCCGAAGACCGAGCGCAACTGGTCCAGCGCGGGCTTGCCGCCCAGCGCCAGGATCACGTTCTGCTCGGCCTTGGTCACGACCAGGTGCCTGCCGACGGGGCGGCAGCCCTGGCTGACCAGCGGGTCCAGCCGTACCGAGCCGCCGACGGTGACGCCCACGACGCCGTCGTCGATGACGTCGCCGTTGAACAGGAACTGCGCCTGGCCGGGGCCGGTGGCGCCCGAGGAGAAGCCGCCCAGCACGGGCGCGCCGGGGTAGCGTTGCAAGAAGCCGTCGAGCAGCGCGTCGCCGGGCGTGGTGTACGGGTCGGCCAGCACCAGGAAGCCCGAGCCGGGCGCCGACGCCGCGGGCCAGCCGGTCAGCACCGCCTCGCCATCGTGTTCGTCCACCTCCAGCCGGAAGGGCGTGAGCTGGACGCCGGGCCAGTGCGCGGCCCAGATCACGGTGCCGGCGCGCTCCTCGACCTCGACGTCCTCGCCGATGACTCCGGCGGCCGGGCAGCCCAGCAGCACCGTGGGGCGCAGCACGTCCATGATGCGCTTGCGCAGCACCGCGGCATCGCCGGCGTGGTGCGCGGTGAAGAAGGTCATCACCAGGTCGGGGCGCTGACCACCCAGGTCGGCCTGCAGGCGGGCCAGCAGGCCGTCGAGCGCGGCGACGATGTCGGGCGTGGTGGAGGTGACGACGGCGCACTTCAAGACGGACTCCGGCGTGCCGCGCGGGCGGTGCGGCCGGTGTACCAAATCGTGGCGGCCACGCAGGATCCGGCGCGGCCCGGCCACCTATGCTGTTGTCGACGCGCCCGTCCGGAGAACCGGCCATGTCCTCCCGCCTGCCGACCGCCCTGCTGCTGAGCCTCGCGTCGGCCGTCGCGGCCGCCCAGGCTGAGGACGTCGCGTCGTCGGCGGCCGGGCAGGACCCGACGGGTCGGGCCGTCTTGCCCGCGGACGCCGCGCTGCCCGCCGCCGCGCCGCACGTGGCAGTGGGCGATGACGGCACGGCGCTGGTGGTCTTCGCCGCGGACGAGGAGATCTGGTGCGCGGTCTCGGGCGACGGCGGTGCGTCCTTCCGCGCGCCCGTGCGCGTGGGCGCCGCGGGCCGGCTGGAGTCGGGCCTCGCGCGCGGGCCGCGCGCGGTGGTGCTGCCGGACGCGCTGGCGGTGCTGGCCATCTGCGGCGAGCAGGGCCAGGGGCGCGACGGCAACCTGCTGGCCTGGCGCAGCGCGGACGGCGGCCTCACCTGGAAGGGCCCGCTGCGCGTCAACGACGTGGGCGACTCCGCGCGCGAGGGCCTGTTCGCGCTGGCGGCCGGCCCCGGCGGCCAGCTCTTCGGCACCTGGCTGGACCTGCGCAGCGGCGCCACGGAGCTGTGGGGCGACTGGTCCACGGACGGCGGCGCCACGTGGTCCGAGGACGTGCCGCTCTACCGCTCGCCCGACGGCAGCATCTGCGAGTGCTGCGCGCCGGCCGCGGCCTTCGATCCCGGCTCCGGCAACGCCATGGCCATCTGGCGCAACAAGCTGGGTGCGAACCGCGACATGTACGCGCTGGTGGCGCGCCGCGGCTCGCAGTCGCTGGTGCACGAGGCGCAGCCGCTGGGCGACGGCCACTGGGAGCTGCAGGCCTGCCCGATGGCGGGCGGCGGCCTGGCCTTCTCCGCGCGCGGCGAGCTGATCACCTTCTGGCGCCGCGGCCAGGGTCTGTACACCGCTGCGCCCGGCCTCTCCGAGACGCAGGTGGGCGAGGGCCGCGAGGCCAGCGTCGCCGCGGGCCCGGCCGGCTTCCAGCTCGCATGGACCGACGGTCACGGACGCGTCATGACCGCGCTGGCCCTGCACCTCGGGGGCGCGCAGGACGCGCGCGTGCTGGGTCGCGGCGTCAACGTCACCGCCGCCGGCGCGCCCGACGGAAACGGGCCGGTCCTGGCCGTCTGGGAGACCGGCGAGAGCACGGCGGCCTCCCTGCGTTTCGAGCGCCTGGCCGAGCGTCGCCCGCCGGCCAGCCGCTGACGCGCCCCAGGGGCCTCGCACCCACCGGGCCGCCGACGTACCGTGTGCCTTCCCATCCCGACGGAGCCCTCCCATGAAGATCGTGCTGCTCGCCCTCCTGCTGCTGGCCCCGGCCACCGCCGTCCTCCCCGACGACGCCGAGATCATCAAGGCCCAGAAGCCCAGCTACCCCCTGACCACCTGCGTCATCAGCGGCGAGGAACTGGGCTCGGGCGGCATGAAGCAGGTGGACCTCGTGCGCGACGGCCACCTGGTCTCGCTGTGCTGCAAGGGCTGCGTCAAGGACTTCGACAAGGACCCGGCCGCCAACCTGAAGAAGATCGAGGCCGCCGTGGTGGCCGCGCAGTCCGCCGACTATCCCGTGGACACCTGCGTCGCGGGCGGCGACAAGCTGGACGAGAACGCCGTCAACCTCGTGGTCGGCACCAAGCTGGTCAAGCTGTGCTGCAACGACTGCAAGAAGATCGTCCTGGCCGAGCCGAGCAAGTACCTCGCGCGCGTTGACCAGGCCTACATCGCGGCCCAGTCCGCGAACTACCCGCTGGACATCTGCCCGATCAGCGAGCACGCGCTGGGCGACGCTCCGGTGAAGTACCTGCACGGCACCACGCTGGTGCAGTTCTGCTGCGAGGACTGCGTGGGCGAGTTCGAGAAGGACCCCAAGCCGCTGCTGGCCAAGCTGGCCGCCGCGCGCGCCAAGGCGCCGGCGAAGGCGGAGAAGCCGGCGACGGCGCCGCCGGCGGGCGAGCACGCGGGGCACGGCGGGCACTGAGCCTCGGCCTCCACGCACTTCGCTGCGCGCTCCCGGGTGTGGCGTCCTTCGCGGACGCCGCGCCCGGTGCCGTTCCCGGGGTCCTGGGTTGTGTCGCAGCGACGCGCTGCTCGCGACAGGGGCCGGAAAACCTGACCGAAGTGCGAGCCGCCGGCTGGACGCACGCGAAGATCGGGTGTAGACCAAGGCCAGCTTTCGGATCGAACCACCGCAATGAGGGAGAACCGCATGTCGCCCCGCCACGTCGCCCGTGTCCGCCGTTCCCGCCCGTCGCGCCGCCCCGCCGTGGTCCTGCGCGTCGGCCTCTCCATCGCCGTCGCCATGGGGGGGGGGGGCTGACGCCTCAGCGCAGTCGGTGGCGACGAAGACCGTCTACGGCTGCCAGCGCAACGTGCTCTACGAACCGGTCCCGCTGCTGAACAACGACCACTTCGGGGCGGCGATCAGCTTCACGGGCGACTGGAACGGGGACGGCTACCAGGACCAGGTCATCGGCGGGCACAACGACGCCACCAAGCTTCTGTCTTCCGGGCTGCCCGACATGAGCCCGTCGCTCAGCCGCGCCGCGCTGTACCTCGGTGGCCACAGCGGCATGGCGACGACGCCGGTGCTGACCTTCAACGGCAACGGCACGCGCGACCAGTTCGGGGAGCGGGTCGGGTTCCTCTCCGACCTGACCGGCGACGGCCGCGATGAACTGGTCGTCACGGCGCCCAACTGGCCGAACCAGTCGACGCGGTATGGTCGCGTGTACGTCTTCTACGGGCGCGCCGAAGAGACCTACACGCCGGGCTCGACGTTCGTCGCGGCCCAGTGCGCCAGCTTCATCATCCAGGGCGACGTCGAAGGCCAGCGCTTCGGCGACGCGTTCGCCTCGAGCCGCGACCTGAACCCCGACGCCGCCAGCGACTTCCTCATCGGCGCCCCCGGCTCCAACGTGACGGACGACGACGGCTTGGGCTACTCGGGCCAGGTGTACGGGTTCTTCGGCGCCACGCTGGCGTCCTTGGTGCCCGCGGGGCCGACGCCGCCGTGCAACCCGCCGGTGCTGCTCTACGCCAGCATCGCCGATCAGGTGCTGTGCGGCGAAGATCAGGACGACCGCTTCGGTCATGCGCTGGCGATCATGGGGAACATCGACACCGACGCGGGCTTCGAGTTCGCGGTGGGGGCGCCGCAGGTGAAGCTGGACTCGGGGCTGCCGCGCAACATGGACGGTCCGGGGTACGTGAAGGTCTTCGATTACGCCAACACGTGCGCGGGCGTCATCCCGAAGACGCTGCAGGGCGAACAGGGGGCGCCCCCGGACGACAAGAGCCTGGGCGAAGCGTTCGGGTTCGCGCTGGCGAGCGGGGTGGACATCGGGGGCGGGGCGGGCGGCCTCCCCGACACCATCAACGACCTCTTTGTCGGGGCGATTCTGTTCGACGTGGAAAGAGGCGTGTCCACGCCGACCATCGATGCCGGCGCAGTGCACGTGTTCTCGGGCGCCAACTTCTCGATGAGACTGCTTCCGGGAGTCGATCCGCCCGGCCCCGCGGAGGCCGAAGTGACGCGTCTGTTCGGCACGAAGGACATGATGTTCTACGGTTTCTCGATCGCGACGATGGCGGACATCGTTGGAGTGCCTTTCGCGGGGATTCCGGACATCGTGGTCGGCTCGGTGCGCGACGGCTCCGAGAACAGCGTGGAAACGGTGTGCCCGCCGATTCTCGGCACGCCTTGGCCGACTACGGAGCAGGCCGGGCTGCTCTCGGGCACGGTGCGCATCATCGACGGGGCAACGCCCGATGGGACCCCGCACTTCCTGATCTTCGGCGAGCGGCCGAGGGACGGCTTGGGCTTCGAAGTCGCCGCCGGTGCGTACGACGGGAACGGCATCGCGATCGTCAGCGCGGGCTTGCGCTGGTCGGACCCCGAGTTCGAGGCCTGCGTTCCGCTCGATCCCGTGCTGTGCCCGCGGGAAACGGGTCGGGTGTACGTGTTCTACGCCGATGCGCTGAACGCGATCCCGTGAGCCGCATCGGGGTGACGCGCCGATCCTTCGCGGCGGGCGGCATCGTGGCCGTTGGCGTGATCGCCGTGTCGCTGCAGTCCGCGTGGCTCGATACGGGCAGGGGTCAAGCGGCCACGAACGGCGACGCGGTTTTCCGACAGGCCCTTGTCAAGGACGCGGGTCAGACGTGCAGGCCCCCGGACGCGACGAGCGCTGCCGTGTCGCAACGCACGCAAGGAGATCGCGAGTGGAAGCCGCTTCCGCTGGCCTTCGTCGAGAACCGGGGCCAGTGGAACACGTTGGCGCATTACGTCGCGCGGCGCGGCAACTTGACCGTTCGCGCGGAGCGGGACGCGATTGTCTTGCAGCTAGTAGAGCCTCGCCACGTTGAAGCGGAGCAGGGACGATTCGCAGGTGCGCCAGGGCAGCCGACTCTGGCTGTGGTCGAGCCGGCAACCCGTCGCGGCGTCGTCGTCCGCCTGGCTTTCGAGAACGCCGCGTCTGGAATGCAGATCCGCGCGGATCGACTGCTGCCCGGCTACTGCAACTACTTCCTCGGCAACGATCCGGCGCGCTGGCAGTCGCGCGTTCCCGGGTACGCCGTCGTGACGTACGCAGGGCTGCAGGACGGTGTGGACTTGGTGCTGCACGAGCTAGACGGGCGGCTCGAGTACGACGTGTGCCTCGCGCCAGGCGCGGACCTGGAGCGCGTCGTGATCCGCTGCGAGGGCATCGAGGACCTGCACCTCGGTGACGAAGGCAGCCTGGTCCTGGACACGGTGCTCGGACCGATCGTGCAAGCTGCGCCCCGGACCTGGGAGGAGGATGCGGAAGGCAGGCGATTCCCGGTCGCCTGTCGCTACCGGTTGTTCGGCGAGCAGGCCTACGGGTTCGCAGTCGAGGGTCGGCAGGCCGCCCGCCGGCTGGTCATCGATCCGGGGCTGACTTGGGCGACGTACCTCGGGGGCGTCAATACCGATTTCCCCGGTCACGTCGTCGTGGCGGGAAACGGCGACGTCATCCTGGCCGGTTCGACGGACTCACCCAATTACCCGACCACTCCCGGTGTTTTCGATGCGGTTGGGAATGCCACCTTCCTTTCTGCGGACCAGGTCGTGACGCGTCTGACTGCAGGTGGCGATGCCCTCGTCTATTCAACGTTTGTCGGTGGGACCGGCGACGAGGGTCCTCATGGGATCTTCTTCGACGAAGCCGAGCGGGTCACGTTAGCTGGGAGCACAACCTCGTCCGACCATCCGACGACGCCGGGCGCCTACCAGAGCGTGTTCGCGGGCCAGAACTCGGACGCCGTCGTGGCGCAGCTCAGCGCCACGGGGGATTCGCTGCTGTACTCCACATTCTTGGGGGGCTTCAACCCCGGATCGGGAAGCGAGGTAGCCTTCGACATTGCGGTGCGCTCCGACGGCACGCTGATCGTCAGCGGGGTCACCTGCGCGTCGGACTTCCCCATCACGGTGGACGCGTTGGATCCGACGTTCATGCCCCTGTGTGACGGCTTCATCAGTGTGCTCGATCCCTCGGCCTCCGGAGCCGCTCAGCTCGTCTACAGCACGTTCCTCTTCGGAGGGGGCCCCGTTTTCCTGAACCTCGAGCCGGACGGCAGCGTGCTCGTGCTGGGTGACACCCTGAACCCCGCATTCCCGACCACGCCCGGCGCGATGGACACCCAGTTCCTGGGCGTGAACGGCGGCTTCGACGGCATCGTGTGCCGCCTCAGCCCGGACCTCAAGACGATCCTCGCTTCGACCTTCATGAAGACGAGTTTTCCTCTCGACGTCGCGTTCGCGCCGCCCGGCAGCATCACCGTCGGTGTCAACATCGTCCACGAATCGCTGATCACGGCTGGCGCCTACGATACGACGTACAACGGGGCCATCGACGTCGTCGTGGGCCGGCTCTCCGCCGCGCTGGACGAGTGGGAGTGGGGCACCTTCATCGGCGGCAGCTCCGGCGAGAGCGCCAACGGCATCGCCGTGGACCCGTCGGGCGCCGTGATCATCACCGGCGGCACTGCCTCGGCCAACTATCCGGTGACGCCCGGCGCCCACGACACCGTCTACAGCGGCGGCCTCGGCGACGCCTTCGTCTCCTACCTCTCCGCCGACGGCAGCCAGCTCCTCTACAGCACCTTCCTCGGCGAATCGGGCAGCAGCTCGATGCGCGGCCAGGCAGCCGCCGCCATCGGCGTGGCCGAGGCGGTCGTTGCCGGCGACGGCGCCAAGACGGCGTTCCCCGTCACGCCCGGCGCCTTCGACACGACCTACAACGGCGGCGGCCTGGGCGGCGACGGCTTCGTGGTGAAGTTGCCGCTAACACTGGCCTGGGATCCGGTCGGCACCGGCATCGCCGGCACGCTGGGCGTGCCCAAGCTGCAGGGCCAAGGCCTGCTCTGCGCGGGCAATCTCCTCACCCTCACGCTCACCCGCGGCAAACCCAACGGTGTGGCCACGCTGGTCATCGGCCTGTCGCTGCTGCATGCGCCGTTCAAGGGCGGAACGCTCATCCCGGCGCCGGACCTCCTGATCGGAGGCCTGCCGATCAGCGCCGGCGGGTCGATGGCACTGAGCGCCCCGTGGCCCGCAGGCATTCCGGAGGGTTTCACGTTTCACTTCCAGGCTTGGATCCCGGACACGGTAGCCGTGCAGGGCCTCGCGGCCTCCAACGGACTGTCGGCCACAACCCTCTGACGTCCTGCGGGGCAGCCGCGCCCGCTTGCTGGCGATTGCGTCGCCTGGCCGCCGCTCCTACCAGGAGTAGTGCACCCCGTACCCCACCTCGACCTCGCCATCCGCCGGCACCTCGACCGTGAACTCGATCGTCCGGCTGTCCTTCTTCGCGTACGGGTGGCTGGACTTGCGGACCTCCCAGTTGCTCCAGCGGTACAGGTGCTCGACCACGGTGAAGGTCACCGGCTCGGCCTTGTGGTTGCGCAGCTTGATGCTGAAGGCCTCGTCGAACCAGTCCTCGGCCTGGCTGACGCGGAAGTCCGTGCGCGTGCGCTCGCCGACCAGGTCGAAGGAGTTGCCGGTGTACAGGCGCAGCGTCTCGTCCTTGGGGGTGTGGTCGATCAGGTTCTCGCCGGTGAACTCGAGCTGGCCGTCCCTGTCGCGCGTGTAGAAGCGCACCTTGCCCTTGGGCAGCGGGACGCCGAGGCCGGAGGCCTGGTCGTTGCGGAACTCGCGCACGACCCAGACCTTCTTGTGGCCCTGGACGCCGAAGTCGTGGGCGTAGCGGAAGTCGGCGTTGCCCCAGTCGCCGCCGGGCACGCCGCCCATGGCTGCGCCGTCGTAGACGTACAGGCGTTTCTCGGGCACGCCGACGGCGCGCACCAGCTCGACCTGCTTGCTCTCGGCGTCGCGCAACGTGAGCGGGCGCGCGACGGTGTAGAGGTGGAACTCGTCGAAGGCCTTCTCGGTGACGGCCTTTTCATCCTCCGCCTGACTCGCACGCATGGCCATGTAGCCGAGCTGTCGCAGCGCGTCCGCTTCGTCCACCTTGCTCACGTCGCCGGCCATCAGCTTGACCTTCGCCTCGCGGAAGGTCTTGCCGCTGCGGTTCTGCATGGTGATCCAGCCGACGAGGTCCAGCTTTCCGGAGCCCTCCTCGCTGACGGCGTTGTAGTCGGCCTCCCAGGTGAAGCCGCCCGTCACGTAGGCCAGCTCCGCGGCCAGCGGACCGCCCTCGCCGGCGCGCAGCACCCAGCCCAGCGTGGGCTGCAGCACGGTGTCGTCGCCCAGCGACGGGAACAGCGGCAGGCCGGGCAGCGCGAAGCGCAGCTCGCCGTCCACCTCGATGACCGGCTGCTGCTGCGCCTGCGGCCCCTGCCAGTTGCCCCAGCGGTCGTACTGCGCGACGGGCGGCGCGTAGCCGCTGCGCACGATGCGGCCCTCGATCGTGCTGACCGACTCGCCGCGCTGCACCTGGAAGCGGATGGTCCGGCCCTCGAAGAGCTGCAGCAGCCGCTCCTGCGTGACCGGGTCGTTGCGGTAGCTCTGCTCGAGGATCGACAGCGCGCGCGCGCCGGCCGGGTCGCGCAGGATGACCGAGTCGGGCTCGAGCGTGGTGGTCATGCCGCTGACGGCGACCTGGTTCACGCCGGCGGCCAGCAGCAGGTCCAGCGTCTCGCGCACGACGGCGAAGCCGCCGTTGTAGATGGTCAGCGCCGGGTCGCGGCCGGCGGCGGAGGCGGGCGGAGGCTGCTGCGCGGCGGCGGGCGTGGCGCAGGCGAGGAGCAAGGGGGCGAGGGAGAGCAGGCGGTGCATGGAAGGGCTCCTGGCGGCGGCCGCGGATGGGCGTGCCGCGTGCGGGGCATCTTCCGTGGCGGGTCGGGTGGTTGCCACGGGGGAGCCTTCCACGCGCAGAGCGGGCGTTTCTTACGCGCCAAGGCGACCCCGCCCGGCGCCCGCCGCCTCAGTGCAGCACGAAGTTCGCCGCGACCTCTGGCCCGACCCTGACCCCGTTGGCCGTCAGGATGTGGCCGTCGTCCAGCAGGACCTCGCCGGGGAACACGAGGCTCTCGATGCGGAACGCCGGCTTCCCCTGGACCTCGCCGTCGAGCAGCAGCACGAACTGCGCCGACTCGACGGTGGCCGGGTCCGTGCCGGAGTTGCGCACGGCCACGAAGTGCTCCCCGCCGGACACCCCCATGTCCCACCAGACGTCCTCGTCGGTGGCCAGGCGCACGGTGCAGATGGGGCCGGCGGCGGTCTCGCCCAGCTTGTCGAGGCGCCACTGGGCGTCGCCCTCGTCCACCAGCTCCTGGATGGTCACGACATCGAGGTCGACCACCGAGCGGTAGAGCGGCAGGCTGGTCCCGACCCGGCGCAGGTAGCGGTCGTCGCCGCCCAGGCCGGCGTCGAGGATGATCACGCCGACCAGCGGGAAGTCGAGGCCGCCGGGGCCGGATGCGTCCTCGATCGTCCCCGCGAGGACGACGACGTCGCCGTCGCGCACCTCCAGCTTGCGCCCGACGAGGTGCTCGTGGGCCGGAACCTCCAGCGGCAGGCGGTCGCCGTCGGCCGTGTTGCGCTCGTACAGGCTGCCCGAGAGCTCGCCCGCCGCCTCGAACACGCCCGAGTCCGGCGCGTCCTCGACGAACAGCGCGAGGGTCACGCCGGGCGTGAGCTTCTTGGCCTTGACCTTGAACTTCTCGCTGCCCTTCTTGGACGACACCGTGCCCTTGAGCGTCGCGCTCGCGGCGGGCACCGGCGAGCCCGGAGGCGGCGCGAGCGTGGCCGACAGCTTCGTGCCCTGGAACTTGACCAGCTCGGGGATCGTCGCGTCGAGCAGGACCGTGTCGTTCGCGTCGCGCACCTGCACCCCGCGCCCGACGAGGTCCTCGACGTCGGTCACGCCGAGGTCCTCCGGCGGGCCGTCGGTGGAGGAGAGCGTCAGCTTGCCGGCGCCGTTGGCCAGCGTGCCGATCTCGGCCACCTGCGAGTACGAGCCGCCGCCGGGGCTGTCCTCGAGGAAGATGGCCAGCGGCGCCGGGACCTCGTCCGCGAGTTCCGCCACCGAGAACTTGACCGTGACCGAACTGCCCTTGGTCTTGATCGTGATCGAGCCCCGGCCCGTCCCCAGCGGCTCGGCGACGCGCAGCAGCGGCGTGGCCACCTTGAGGCCTGACGCGGCCGAGGCCGGGACGGCCCAGCCGGCCGACCCCAGCACGAAAGCGACGGCCAGCGTCGCGTGCCGGAGTCGCGGGGACCGATCACGACCAGGCGTCCCGGGCGCACGGGCGCGTGACGGGCCGGGGGTGCGGCGGCAAGGCCGGGAAGCGAGGCCAGGGAGCGTGGCGTGGCGCATGGCGTGAGGTCCACGATGGGGCGGGATGGCGGGCCCGCGGAGTCGGGCGACGCACACCGTATCCGGTTCCGCCGCGGCACGTCTCGCGCGCCAGCCGCGCATCCGCTCCTCCAGGCCCGGCCCGATCCGCTATCTTCGCCCGCTCCCCGCCGCCGGAGCCGCCCGCCGCCATGGACCGCAACGACATTGTCATCGTCGCCGCCACCCGCACGCCCATCGGCCGGTTCCTCGGCGGCTTGTCGTCGGTCAGCGCGGTGGACCTCGGCGTCGTCGCCGTCAAGGCCGTGCTGCAGCGCGCCGGGCTGCCCGCCGCCGACGTGGACCAGGTGATCTTCGGCATGGCGCGCCAGGCGGGCAGCGGCCCCAACGTGGCGCGCCAGATCCAGATCCACGCCGGCGTGCCCGAGACGGCCACGGCCCTGACCGTCAACCAGGCCTGCGCCTCGGGCCTGCGCGCCGTGATGCTGGCCGCCGCCGAGGTGCGCGCCGGCGCGCGCGCCGTGGTCGCCGGCGGCACCGAGTCCATGTCGCGCATCCCCTTCCTGCTGCCGCAGATGCGCACCGGCTACCGCCTCGGCCACGCGCCGGTGCTGGACGGCAACTTCAAGGACGGCTTCGACTGCCCGCTGGCCGGCACGCCCATGGGCGCCACGGCCGAGACGCTGGCCGAGCGCTACGAGATCTCGCGCGAGGCGCAGGACGCCTTCGCGCTGGAGAGCCAGCGCAAGGCCGGCGCGGCGCAGCAGGCCGGCCGCTTCCGCGACGAAGTCGCGCCCGTGACGGTGGCGGGCAGGAAGGGCGACGTGTCGGTGGAAGCCGACGAGCACCTGCGCCCCGAGACGACGCTGGCCGAGCTGGCCAGGTTGCCCACCGTGTTCAAGAAGGGCGGCACGGTGCACGCCGGCAACAGCAGCGGCATCACCGACGGCGCCGCCGCGCTGCTGGTGACCAGCGCCGGCTTCGCGGCCGACCGCAAGCTGCCCGTGCTGGCGCGCCTCGTCGATGCCACGCTAGCCGGCGTGGACCCCAAGGTCATGGGCCTGGGGCCCGTGCCGGCCACGAAGACGCTGCTCGAGCGCACGCGCCTCAAGCTGGCCGACATCGACCTGATCGAGCTGAACGAGGCCTTTGCGGCGCAGGTCATCGCCTGCGACCGCGAGCTGTCCATCGACCCGGCGCGCCTGAACGTCAACGGCGGCTCGATCGCGCTGGGGCACCCGATCGGCTGCACCGGCGCGCGCATCGTCGTCACGCTGCTGCACGAGATGAAGCGGCGCGGCGCGCGGCGCGGGCTGGCGACGCTGTGCGTCAGCGGGGGCATGGGCATCGCGGCGCTGTTCGAGCGGGAGTGAGGGACGGCTCCGGCGACCGGCCGAATCGTTCGTCGTCAGCAGGGCGACATGCCGGCCGGGCTGGGCAGGCCGTGCATGGTGCGGCACGCTATCCGGCCTGTCGCCCTTTCCCCGCGTGGAGCACGCCCGTGTCCAACTCACGTCGCTCGCTCGTGGTCGCCGCCATCCTCTCCGTCGCCGCTTCGGCCGGTGCCCAGACGCTCGTCCCGCCCGTCGCCGAACCGGGCGACGTCATCGCCTTCGAGGGCGCCGGCCTGTCGGCCACGACGGGGGTCGACTTCCTCGCCATCGTCGGCGGCTTCATCGGTTCCACGCACATCGTCGTCGCGCCGCTCTCCGTCAGCGACACGCGCGTGGAGGTCAAGGTCCCGTTCTTCGGCCACTTCCTCCCGCCGCCGCCGCTCGCGGACGGCGAGCCCGTCGGCGGCGTGTCGCTGCACGACGCGGGCTTCAACCTCGTCGGCGCGCAGCAGCCGCTGTGGTACCTGGAGATCACCTTCGGCGCCGTGCAGACGGTCGGGCAGGGCAGCCCGCAGCTTGCGCCCGACGTGGGCGAGATCGTGGCGGGCTTCGACCAGGCAGGCGGCGCGCCGGCGGCGGGCAACGCGGCCTTCGAGCTGGAGCTGCACAACGCGGCGCCCGGCGCGCAGGCCTTCGTGCTGGCGGGTCGGCCGGACCTGCCGCCGCACCCGCTGATCAACGGCGGGCAACTGGTCGTGGACCTCACGGCGCCCTTCGTGCTGCTGGGGCCGTTTGCGGCGGACGCGCAGGGCGTCGCGCAGGCGCCGCTGCCGGTGCCGGCGGCAGCGCGGGGCCTGACGGTCGCGCTGCAGTGGGCCTTCAAGCACCCGCAGGACAACATGCTGCGTCTGTCGAACGCCCTGCAGGCCGAGCTCTGAAGCGCGCGGCGCCGGGGAGCGCCCGCAGCCCCGCGGCGCCGTCCTTCAGCGGCGCGCCTGCCAGCGCCGCGCGAACCACGCGACGCCGCCCAGCCAGCCCGCCAGGAACAGCCACCACGGAAACGCGCCGGGCAGCTCCCCGCGCGCGACGGGCACGGCGTTCCAGAGGAAGGACGCGAGGATCAGCGCGCCGCAGCCGGCCTCGATGCACCAGTCGCGCGGCGAAAAGGGCGCGGGCGCGTCGGCGTCGATGCGGCGCAGGATGGGCAGCGCCGTCGCGACCAGCGCCAGCGACACGAGCACCGGCGCCAGCACCGGCGCGGCCCACGGCGCGGGGATCAGGAACAGCACGTCCCACTCCAGCAGGCTGGCGGGCCAGCCGAGCAGCAGCTTCAGCACGGCGTAGTAGACGAGGTCCCAGGCGCCGAAGCACAAGGCGAAGACCGCGAAGCGCCGCAGCGGCCGGCGCTCGGCCAGGAACGCGACGCCCAGCAGCATCAGCAGCGTGGCCGCCTCGCGGGCCAGCTCCGTGCCCAGCACCAGCGGCTCGACGAGGCGCAGCGGAAACAACGGCCCGTCGAGCGGCTGGTCCGGGTAGCACAGCCGGCGCAGGTACACGACCACCGCCGCCTCCGCGACACCGAAGGCGACGGACCAGAGCGTGAGCCAGGCCAGCAGGCGGCGCATGGAGCGGCAGGATGGCGGCGCGAGCAGGCGAGTGCAAGACGGGCAAGGCCGGGCGAGATGCTGCACTCGCCGGCATGGCACACTCCCGGCCCAACCCCACGGAGAGGTGCCGCATGCGCAAGTCCCTGAGCGCGGTGTCCCTGCTGGCCTCGTCCCTGCTGCTCGGGTCGGCCGCGCTCGACGGCGCCCCGCAGCCGCTGCCCTGGTGGAACGCGCCGGCCAAGCCGCAGGGCGGCGCGTCCGACGGCGTCGTGCCCGGCATCCTGGACGTCACCTGGTGGAAGCTGAAGGTCAAGGCCAAGGGCTACTCGGTCGATCCCGAGACCGGCGTGGCGGCGAAGGCCATGTTCAACACCACGGCCTACATGTTGCTCACGGTCAACATGGCGCTGACGGGCGACGGCGGCGGCGGAACCGGCACTCCGGCCTACACCTACGCCATGTTCACCGAGACGGCGCCGGACACCTGGACCAACGAGTACGGCGACCTGTTCCTGGTCGACGGCGTGGACGCCAACTTCAACCACGCCCTGAGCGTCAACACCTTCATGGGCTTCGACATCGCCACGCAGGCCGTTGCCTGCAACCACACCGGCAAGCTGACCATCAAGGTGGACGGCGAGGGCGCGCTCAAGAGCGCCAAGCTCAAGACGCTGGCAGGCGAGGTGATCTCCTCGACGCTCGACACGTCGGTCATGGGCGCGAACTTCTATGGCTCGCTGAAGCTCACCGGCAATACGCTCGACATCACCGACCTGCCCTTCGTGCCGTTCTGAGCGGCGCTCAGCCGGCGCACAGCAACTCGTCCGGCTCGCGTGGCGACCCGAGCGCCGCGCGCAGCCGCGCGCGCACGCCGGCCATGCCGTAGACCGCCAGAACCAGCGCGCCCGCCGGCACGCGCGGCGCGGGGCGGCCGGGCTTCCAGTCCACGGCGCCGGCCAGCTCGAGGTCGGCCCGCGGCAGCTCCGCCCGCCACGCCGCCAGCGTGGCGCCGGTGGACAGCAGCAGCACCGGCCGCGGCCGCGCGCCGTGCCGGCCGTGCAGGCGCGCGAGGTAGTGCAGCTTGCAGGCGCGCAGCGCGGACAGGTCGTGCGTGCCGCCGCCGCGCGTGCTCTGCGCCGGGTGCTGGCGCCAGCGGTACAGCACGCGCGGCAGCTTGGCCAGGCGCAGCGGCGCCGCCAGCGCGTCGTACTCGAACCAGCGCAGCCAGGCGTCGATGTCCGTGGGCCAGGCGCCGCGCGGAGCGTAGCCGCCGATCGCGCGCAGCGCCTCGGTGCGGTACAGACCGGTCTGGTGCAGGGCCGGGATCTCCACGAAGCGCTCGCGGGCCAGGGCGTCGTGCGTCAGCAGCGCGTTCTGCCAGTCGAGATAGCGGCGCATCCCCGGCGTGCGCGCGCCGAACTGCGCCACGCGGCAGGTCACGCCGGCCAGCGACGGGTCGGCGGCCAGCGCGGCGGCTTGCCGGGCCAGGCGGTCCGGCGCGCAGCGGTCGTCGGCCTCCATGTGCGCCAGCAGCGGCGCGGTCACGTGCTGCAGCGCGCGGTCCAGCGCCGCGCCGACGCCGCGGCCGGGACCAGCCAGCACGTGCACGCGCCGGTCGCGGCGAGCCAGTGCGGCCAGCCACTCGCGCGAGCCGTCGTCGGCGCCGTCAGGCCAGGCGTCCACCACGGCCAGCAGCCGCAGGTCGACGCCCTGCTGCGCCAGGATGTCGGCGGCCGCAAAGGGCAGCGTGCGGCGGGCGAGGCGAACGGGCAGCAGCACGTCGATGCGCGGGGACGGCATGGGCCGCATTGTTCGCGGCGCGGCGTGGCGTCGCTAGACTCCGCTCCCATGCCCGAGCTGATCCTGGTCAAGGCCGCCGACTGCCTGCCGCTGCGCGAGCGCATCCTGCGCCCGGGCCAGGCGCCGTCGGCGTACACCTACGCGCAGGACGGCGACCCGCGCGCGCTGCACTTCGGCCTGCGCACGGGCAAGGTGCTGGTGGGCGTGGCCTCGCTGCTGCCCGAGGCGCGCGGGCCCTCGGCGCCCGGCGGCGCGGGCCCCGAGACCTGGCGCCTGCGCGGCATGGCCGTCGAGACGGATCGCCGCGGTCACGGCCTCGGGCGCATGCTGCTGCAGGCGGTGCAGGCCGTGGTGCAGCAGCGCGGCGGCGGGCTGTGGTTCACGGCGCGCGTGCCCGTCCGGCCGTTCTACGAGCGCTACGGCTGCGCGGCCCAGGGCGGCGTCTTCGACCTGCCGGGCGGCGGGCCGCACGTGCTCATGACTTGGCACCCGCTGGGCACGGCGCGCATGCGGTTTGGTCCCGAGGGCACGCTGCCCGGCACGGGCGAGGACGACGACGAGGACGCGCCGCGTGGCCAGCGCCCGGCGGCGGCTGCGCAGGATCCACCTGCCGACGAGGCTCCGGACGAGGATGCCGAGCCCGACCGCGACCCCGACCTGACCGACCTCGACCGCTGAGCGTGCGAGGAAAGAGCCGCCAGCCGGCCGCTGGCCGTTGCGCCGCACGGCCGGCGTGCGGATAATCCCCCTCCTTTCGGACGTGGGCCGCACTTGGCGGCTTCGCCGGGCGCCGGTCGGCCCCCGGCGCCCCCGGCGGAGGCCCGCCGGACGCGCCCGTCGGGCGCCCTCCCCCGGGGCGCCCGCGCACGTCGCAAATCCCGGAGCTCGAATCATGGTGGTCAGGACGGTCGGAGTGGTCGGTTGCGGACTCATGGGGCACGGCATCGCCCAGGTGGCGGCGCAGGCCGGCTGCTCCGTGGTGGTGCGCGAGAGCGACCAGGCGGCCCTGGACAAGGGCCTCGGCCGCGTGCGCAAGAGCCTGGACAAGCTGGTCGAGCGCAGCGCGTCGGGCAAGGTCCCCGAGAAGGATCGCATCGGCAAGGCCGACGCCGACGCCGCCTTCGCCCGCATCACCGGCACGCTGGACATCGAGGGCCTCTCCGACTGCGACCTGGTGGTCGAGGCCATCGTCGAGAACCTGGACGTCAAGAAGCAGCTCTTCGCGGAGCTGGGGCGCACCTGCAAGCCGTCCACCATCCTCGCCAGCAACACCTCCTCCTTCTTCATCGGCGACATGGGCGCGGCCTCGGGCCGGCCGCAGCGCATGGTGGGCCTGCACTTCTTCAACCCGGTCCAGCTCATGAAGCTGGTCGAGGTCGTGCGCACCAGGGCCACGTCCGACGAGGTCTTCGCCGAGGCCAAGGCCTTTGGCGAGGCCTGCGGCAAGGTGCCGGTGGCGGCCAGCGACACGCCCGGCTTCATCGTCAACCGCCTGCTGGTGCCGTACCTGGCCGAGGCCATCCGCATGGTCGAGCGCGGCGAGGCCAGGCCGGCCGACATCGACAACGGCATGACCTTGGGCTGCGGCTACCCGATGGGGCCGTTCACGCTGCTGGACTACGTGGGCCTGGACACCACGCTCTTCATCCTCGAGGGCTGGCACAAGCTCGAGCCGGGCAACCCCATGTTCAACCCGCCGAAGCTGCTGCTGGACAAGGTCAAGGCCGGCAAGCTGGGCCGCAAGACCGGCGAGGGCTTCTTCAAGTGGGACGGAGACAAGCGCGCATGAAGCGTTTCATCGTGATCCTCGCCGTGGCGCTGGCGGGCTGCGCCGGTCCGGACCGGGCCGCGCTGGCGGCCGCCGATGCCGCGGCTGTCGCGGCGGCTCAGCAGCAGGCTGACGCGCGCCGGATGGCCGAGGAGCAGCAGGCCCTGGAGGCACGCGCCAACGCCGCGCGCGACATCGCCCGGGCGCAGCAGGCCCAGCGCGAGCTGGCCGCGCAGGAGGCGGCCGCGCGCACGTTGGCCGCGCAGGAGCTGGCCGCCAGCGCGCAGGCGCAGCAGGCGCGCGCCGAGGCCGAGGCGGCCGCCGAGCTCGCGATGCAGGAGGCCGCGAAGCGCCAGGCCGAAGCCAGGCTGGCCGCCGAGCAGGCCGCCGCCAACAAGCTTGCCGCGGACAAGGCCGCCGCCGATGCGGCCGCCGCCGCAGCCAGGGAGCAGACCGTGACACCCGCTGCAGGCGGCCTCGACGTCGTGGCCGAAGTCGAGACGACGGCCGGCACGCTGGTGGTCGGCTTCTTCCCCGACATCGCGCCCGGCCACGTCAAGAACTTCGTCGAGCTGGCGCGCAAGGGCTTCTACGACGGCACGCGCTTCCACCGCGTGATTCCCGGCTTCATGATCCAGGGCGGCGACCCGCTCTCGAAGGACCCGACGAAGAAGGCCATGTGGGGCACGGGCGACCCCGGCTACAAGATCAAGGCCGAGTTCAGCACCCGCCCGCACCTGCGCGGCACGCTGTCCATGGCTCGCGGCAGCAATCCCGACTCGGCCGGCAGCCAGTTCTTCATCTGCCACGCCGCGGCGCCGCACCTCGACCGAAGCTATTCGGCCTTCGGCGAACTGCTCGCGGGACACGACGTGCTGGACCGCATCGCGGCGGCGCCCAACCAGCCCGGCAGCGACCGCCCGGTCGAGGCCGTGCTGGTCAGAAAAGTCACCCTCCGTCCGCGCACCGCGGCCGACGCCAGGAAGGACGGCTGAACCCGATGACCACCTTCAGCAAGGAGAGCCGCGTCATCCTGAAGACCTCGATGGGCGACCTCACCCTCGAGTTCTTCCCGGACCGCGCTCCGCGCACGTGCGAGCACTTCGTCAAGCTCGCGCGCCAGGGCTTCTACGAGGGCCTGACCTTTCACCGCATCCTGAAGGGCTTCATCGTCCAGGGTGGCTGCCCCAAGGGCGACGGCTCGGGCGGCCCGGGCTTCACCCTGCGCGCGGAGTTCAACGAGACCCCGCACGTCAAGGGCAGCGTGAGCATGGCGCGCGGCGCCGACCCGCACAGCGCCGGCAGCCAGTTCTTCATCTGCTGCGGCGAGGCGCGCTACCTCGACCACCGCTACACCGCCTTCGCGCGCGTGGTCGAGGGTCTCGATGTGGTGGACAAGATCGCCGCCGCGCCGGTGACCGAGAACCGCTGGAAGGAAGTGTCCACGCCGCGCGAGCCGGTGTTCATCAACCGCATCGTGATCGAGGGCATCGAGTTCGACGCCGAGGAGCCCGCGCAGCCCGCCCAGGCGCCCGGCCCGCAGGCGCGCGCGCCGCAGGCCACGCCGTCGGGCGCCGCGCCCCCGGCCCCGTCCGGCCGCGTGGACGACGACGACGACGAGCCGGACGTTGACGACGGCCCGGACGACGACAGCGACGAACCCGCGGCCGAGGCGCGCGACGAGGACGACGAGGCACCTGGGAACCCGCCGTCTGCCGCCGAGGACGAGGGTGGGGGCGAAGGCGGCGGGGGTGCCGGCGAGGCCGGCACGACGCCGTCCGCGTCGGCGCCCGGTGGGGATGGACCCAAGCGCGGTCGCCGCCGCGGTGGCCGTCGGCGCCGGAAGAACTGAGGCGCCCGTGGCCTACGAGAACATCCTGCGCGAGGACCGCGAGGGCATCGCCTTCGTCACGGTCAGCCGTCCGGACAAGCTCAACGCGCTGAACGCCGCCACCATCGGCGAGCTGCAGCACGCCTTCGACGCGCTGTCCGTGGACGAGACGGTGCGCGCGGTCATCCTGAGCGGCGCCGGCGAGAAGGCCTTCGTGGCTGGCGCCGACATCGCCGAGCTGGCCACGCAGACGGCCATCACGGCGCGCCCGCTGGCGCTGCGCGGCCAGCGCCTGATGAACACCATCGAGGCCTGCCCCAAGCCGGTGGTGGCCGCGGTCAACGGCTTCGCGCTGGGCGGCGGCTGCGAGCTGGCCCTGGCCTGCCACATCCGCACCGCGTCCGAGACGGCGCAGTTCGGGTTGCCCGAAGTGACGCTGGGCATCATCCCCGGCTACGGCGGCACGCAGCGCCTGCCGCGCATCGTCGGCAAGGGCCGCGCGCTGGAGCTGATCCTCACCGCGCAGCGCGTGCCGGCCGACGAGGCCCTGCGCATCGGCCTGGTCAACAAGGTCTTCCCGGCGGCCAGCCTGCGCGCCGAGACCGAGAAGCTGGTGCGCCGCATCCTGGCCATGGGCCCGGTGGCGGTGCGCTTCGCGCTCGACGCGGTCAACCACGGCAGCGACATGCCCCTGCGCGACGGCCTCAACTTCGAGGCCACCTTCTTCGGCCTGCTGGCCGGCACGGAGGACTGTCGCGAGGGCATGCAGGCCTTCATCGAAAAGCGGCCGGCGCGCTTCGCCGGCAAGTGACACGACCCGCGCCGCACGGCGCGCAACCGGATCCACCCATGAGCAAGAACGACCTGGTCATCCTCTCCGGCGCCCGCACGGCCATGGCCGAGTACGTCGGTACGCCCGGCTTCGGCAGGCTGGCCGACAAGTCCGCGCTCGAGCTGGGCGCCATCGCCGGCAGGGCCGCGCTCGAGCGCAGCGGCGTGCAGCCGGGCCAGGTGGACCACGTGGTCTTCGGCAACGTGCTCTACACCAGCCCGGACGCGCTGTACGGCGCGCGGCACATCGGCCTGAAGGCCGGCGTGCCGGTGCCCGTGCCCGCGCTCACCGTCAACCGCCTGTGCGGCAGCGGCATCCAAGCGGTCATCTCGTCCTGCCACCTCATCCTCGCGGGCGAGGCCAGCACCGTGCTGGCCGGCGGCGCCGAGAGCATGAGCCAGGCGCCGCACGTGCTGTGGGGTGCGCGCGCAGGCTACCGCTTCGGCCAGAAGTGGGAGCTGCAGGACCTGCTCATGGGCAGCCTGTTCGACACCAACTGCGGGCTGTTCATGGCGCAGACGGCCGAGAAGCTGGGCAACCGCTACGGCATCACGCGCCAGGCGCAGGACGAGTTTGCCGCGCGCAGCCACGCGCTGGGCGCCGCCGCGGTCAAGAGCGGCCGCTTCAAGGACGAGATCGTCCCGATCGAGGTGCGCAAGGGCGACAAGCTCGTGGGCACGGTGGAGATCGACGACCACATCAAGCCCGACACCACGCTCGAGGGTCTCTCCAGGCTGCGCCCGGCCTTCGGCAAGGACGGCACGGTCACGGCCGGCAACGCCAGCGGCATCACCGACGCCGCGGCGGCGCTGGTGGTCACCACCGGCGCGCACGCGCGGGCCAACGGCTGGAAGCCGCGCGCACGCATCGTGGCCTGGGACGCCTGCGGCGTGGAGCCGTCCGAGATGGGCATCGGCCCGGCGCCGGCCATCCGCAACACGCTCAGGAAGGCCGGCATCGAGCGCGACCAGGTGGACTTCTACGAGATCAACGAGGCCTTCGCGGCACAGTACCTGGCGGTCGAGAAGGAGCTGGAGCTGGACCGCAACAAGGTCAACGTGAACGGCGGCGCCATCGCGCTGGGGCACCCGCTGGGCGCCACCGGCACGCGCCTGCTGCTGACGCTGGTTCACCAGCTCGAGCGCGCCGGCAAGCGCTACGGCATGGCCTCGGCCTGCATCGGCGGCGGCCAGGGCATCGCCATGCTCATCGAGCGCGCCTGACGCGCCGCGCCGTGCCCAGATGCCCGCGTCCCAGAGCCTCGTTCGCCTGACGCCCGGGAAGCGGGTCCTGTTCCTCACCCGCGACCTCGACCTCATCGGCCGCCAATTGCGCGGCGAGGTTGACCTGGCGATGCAGGACCTGCGCGTCGAGGACCTGCTCGACGACATCAACACCGACGTGATGACCCCGGCCTGGGTGTGCTTCAACCACCGGCCCGAGGACATCGCCCTGAACGCCTACGCCGGCCTGATGAAGGACGGCCGGCGCGTGTTCGGCGAGCGCACGCTGCTGGATGGCGGCTTCGAGGTCATCGTCAGCGGCCAGCGCAAGGGCACCGGCAGCTCGCGCGAGACGGCGCCGCAGGCGGAGAAGTGGTGCGGCATCCGCCTCGTGATCGCGGCGTCCTTCGCGCCCATCCACGAACGCAACAACATCAACCTCGGGCAGCTCATGGGCGACCACGCGCAACTGGTCCGCCTGCAGCGCGGCGAGGCCCTGCCGCTGGTGGAGTTCACCGGTCGCTACGATCCGGTGACGCGCATGATCCTCGAGCTGGGCGGACTGTTTCCGTTCAGCAAGGCGCTGCTCGAAGGGCGCATCACGGTGCCGCGGCCGGACACCGGCCCGCGCCCAATGACCATCGCCGAGAAGGTCCTCGGCGCGCACCTGGTGGGCGGCCCGGGGGCCGTGAAGCCCGGCGACGTGGCGATGTGCAGCGTGGACGGCGGCTACAGCCACGAGTTCACCACCGCGCAGGTGCACCACTTCCTGCAGCAGGAGTTCGGGTCCGGCTACCGCGTCGTGCATCCGGACAAGTTCGCCGTCTTCGAGGACCACCTGCTGTACGCCGACGGCGTCAAGCGCATGGCGCCCTTCGCCGTCAAGATCGACACGCTGCGCCGCATGCAGACCGAGTTCCTGGCCCACACCGGCGTGCGCGACTACCAGGCGCGCGCCGGCGTCTCGCCCGGCATCTGCCACGAGGTCGCGCGGCGCGACTTCATCGACCCGGGCGACTTCATCCAGGCCACCGACAGCCACACTTGCATGGGCGGAGGCAACAACGCCATCGCCTGGGGCGTGGGCGCGACGGAGTACGCGGCCCTGGTGGCCAGCGGCTCCACCTTCGTGCTGGTGCCCGAGACCATCCGCTTCGAGCTGACCGGGCGCCTGCCGCCCGAGTGCACCGCCAAGGACGTCATCCTGTGGATCCTCGCGCACCACGCGCGCGAGGAACTGACGCTCGACCGCGTCATGGAGTTCGGCGGCCCGGGCCTGGCCACGCTGTCCATGGACGAGCGCGCCACCCTGGCCAACATGGCCACCGAGTGCACCGCCAAGACCGGCGTGTGCGAGGGCGACGAGGCGCTGGTGGAGTGGATCGTGGCCGCGCGGCCGGGGGCCGACCGCGCGGCGCTGCGCCGGAAGCTGCTGCGGCCGGATCCCGGCGCACACTACGGCGGGGGAGTGCACGTCATCGACCTGTCCGGCATCCGGCCGATGGTCGCGCACCCAGGTGACCCGGACCGCGGCATCCCCTCCGACCCGACCAACGGCGCGCTGGTGTCGGACATTGGCAAGGTGATGATCGACATCGCGTACGCCGGCTCGTGCACGGCGGGCAAGGTGGACGATTTCGCGATGTACGCGCGGGTGCTGGAGGATGCGTTGGCCGCAGGCAGGCGCGTGGCAGACGGCGTGCAGCTCTTCGTCCAGTACGGCAGCATGGCCACCGCGCAGGTGGCGCGCACGCGCGGCTGGGACAAGGTGTTCGAGCGTGTCGGCGCCACGGTCATCAACCCCGGCTGCGGCGCGTGCATCGGGTGCGGCCCGGGCGTCTCGGAGCGGCCGGACCAGGTCACGGTCTCGGCCATCAACCGCAACTTCCAGGGACGAAGCGGGCCGGGGAAGCTGTGGCTGGCGAGCCCGCTGACGGTGGCGGCTTCGGCCATCGAGGGGCGGATCGTGAGCTACGTGCCGGGGATGTTCCGGCGCTGACGGCTGCGCTGGGGCGATCCTCAAGGTGCGCTGCGCGGAGCGACACTGGACGGGTTCACCATTCGGGCGTAGGATCAGCCGCGTTCGCAGGTTCTTTTGGACAACGAGTCGGGTGGGAGGTCACGTCATGCGTTCTGAGCTTCATCGTCACGCGGGTCGCCGGCAGGGTGCCGCGCGCACGTCGGTCAACATCCTCCTCAGCTACTTGATCATCATTGGCCCGGCGCCCCGCGCAAGCGCTCAGGTCACGACGCTCTACGGCTGCCAGTACACGCGTCTGTACGTCGACCCGGCTCCGATCTCCAACGAGCACCTCGGCGCCTCGATCGCCATCGATGGCGACTTCAACGGCGACGGGCACGCCGACCTGCTCATCGGCGGGACTGCCAAGCCCACCGAGGACAGCGACGTCAACACGACGCGGGCGCTACTCTTCCTGGGGGACCCGAACGGCGGGGAGCCGTCGGCGACGGCCGCCATCACGTTCGAAGGCAACGGCGAACGGGATCAGTTCGGGACCCGCGTCGCGTTCCTCGACGACATGAACTTCGACGGCTGCGATGAACTGATCATCGCGGCGCCCAACTGGCCGGACCAGTACACCCGGCATGGCATCCTCTACATCTACCTAGGGCGGGCGGTCATGCCCGGGCCGGGGGAACAGCCGTTCACCGCCGCGAACGCGGACGTCATCATCCAGGGGGCCCAGTGCTACGGCGGTCGCCTGGGTGATGCGTTGGACACGGGGTACATCGACGACGACAACGTGGCCGACATCCTCGTCGGCTCGCCGGGGTCGGACGTGACGGATGGTGTCAATCAGTACGCGGGAGTCGCGCGCGTGTTCCTGGGAGGGGGCAGCCAGAGCATCCTGGGCCAGGCCATCGCCGAGGTCACCAGCAATCCGTCGTCCGCTCCCTTCATCGTGGGCATTGATGCCTGCAGCTTTCTCATGGTTGGCGCAGCCGAGTCGGATCGCTTCGGCCAGTCTGTGGCCATCATCGGGAACACCGATGGGACGCCCGGCGCGGAGTTCGCCGTAGGGGCTCCGCAGATGAAGATGGACACGGGTGCGCCGCGAGGAAACACCGGGCCCGGCTATGTTCGACTCTTCAACCAGGACGGCGAGACGTTGACCAGCGGGCCGGGGCAGCCACTGGACCTCGCCGGCGTACAGGGATCGTCCCCAGAGACCCGAACGAAAGGCGAGGCCTTCGGCTTCTCGCTGGCTGGCGGCGTGGACCTCGGTGGGCCGAATGGTCAATTCGACGGCATCAATGACATCATCATAGGTGCGATCCTCCACGACTTGAACTTCGGCGGCCAGAACCCTGTGCTCGATGCGGGTGCGGTCTTCGTGTATTCGGGCGCGGACCTCAGTCCGCTGCTCATCGACCAGAATGGCCAGACCCTGCTTGAGGGCGAGGAAGCCGGGGACCAGTTCGGATCGGCGGTCGCGGGCATTCCGCATACGGTCGGAACCGAGCTGATCCCTGTGCCCGACATCCTCGTTGGTGCGTGGTTCCTCGACAAGTTCCCGCTCGAGCCGATGGTGGACTGCTCGTTCGAGGCTGACAAGGCCCAGGGTGGGAACAAGGCTGGCGCCTTCTACGTGGTCGACGGCGCGACCGGCAACCTGCGCTACAAGATCATAGGCGAACGGGAGAAGGACAGTCTCGGCTACGCCGTGGCCGGCGGAGACCTCGACGGTGACGGCAGCACGGATGTCCTGAGTGCTGGCCTGCGCTGGTCCGACCCGGTCAACGAGGTGTGCGATCCACCGTTGTCCGACTGCCCGACGGAAGTCGGTCGAACGTACCTGTTCGACAACCTCGACCCATGAACCGAACGCATGTTCGACCGTGGCTGGCGAGACGCCGGTTGTGGGCCGCTTGCCTGATCGGAGCGGCAGTGCCGCTCTGCTGGCTGGCGTCCTCGTCGTTGCCGGAGAGCCCATCGCTTCTGACGAGCAGTGCCCACCCACGCCCTCGTGCTGTGGGCACCTCCGGCGCGCAAGCCCCGCCTGATCAGCGGAATGCGGCCTCCATGTTGCAAGCGGAACGAAGCCGGTCGCTCCCCATGGCGTTTGTCGAGAATCAGGGGCAGTTCGACCCGGCAGCGTGTTTCATGGCCCGGCGCGGTGGCATGAGCATTCGCGTGGAAACCGCAGCCTTGGCCCTGCGACTCGAGGTTCGATCTCACGATGCCAGTTCCGTCGGCCGATCACAGTGGATAACCGGGACCACAGCCATCACGAACGAGGATCCGAGCTGGCGCGGGATCGCGGTCCGGCTCGCCTTCGAGAACGCGCTGCCGACCGCCGTGGTCACCGGCCGGAACCCCCTGCCCGGCGACTTCAACTACTTCATCGGCAGAGATCCGGCTCGCTGGCGGACACGGGTGCCAGGCTATGGGGCGGTTGCCTACGAGGGGCTGCAGCGGGGCGTGGACGTCGTGCTCCGCGAGCAGAACGGGGAGCTTGAATACGACTTGATTCTCGCACCGCATGCGGACCTGGAGCGCTTCGTGGTCCGGTGCGACGGTATCGACGGGCTGGACATCGCGGATGACGGAAGCCTCGTCATGGCGACAGCGCTTGGCCCGATCGTTCAGAAGGTGCCGACGTCCTGGGATGAGGGTGAGGATGGCGAGCGGTCGTTGGTAGCATGCAACTACAGGCTTGTCGACGAGTCCCGGTACGGCTTTGAAGTCTTGAATCGGGACAGTGCGCGGCGACTCGTCATCGACCCGGGCTTGTCGTGGTCGACATTCCTCGGTGGTTCAGGTGGAGACCACCCGACACACGCCTCCGTGGCCAGCAATGGCGAGATCATCATCGCAGGTGGCACGACGTCGGCGGATTACCCCGTGACTGCGGGCGCGTATGACGTCATCCAGGGTGGGTCACCGGTCCATACAGACATTTTCGTGACCCGGCTCACGGCCAACGGCGCCGCGTTGGCGTTCTCGACCTTCATTGGTGGATCCGACTTTGACGGCGTGGGTGGAGTTGATTTCGCCGAAAATGGGCTTGTCACATTAGTTGGCGCCACTGGGTCGACAGACTATCCGACGACGCCAGGCGCCTATCAACCTACCTTCGCAGGTCAGAACTCCGACGCATTCGTCGCTCAGCTGAGTGCCGCGGGAGACGCGCTGCTATTCGCTACGTATCTGGGCGGCTTCAACGCCGGCACGGCGAGCGAGTTGGCTTACGATGTCGTTGTCCGCGGCGACGGGTCGATCATCGTCAGCGGAGGGACATGCGCACCGGACTTCCCAATCACGGCGGACGCAGCGGATCCGGCATTCATGCCCCTATGTGACGGATACATCAGCGTGCTCGATCCATCGGCTGTAGGTGCCGCTCAGCTCGCTTACAGTTCGTTCTTCTATGGAGGTGTGTTGACCTTTCTGTCGATCGAGGCCGGAGGGACTGTGCTCGGCGTCGGATCCACGGACAATCCCAGTTTTCCCACGACGGCTGGAGCGTTCGATACCGAATATAACAGTATCGCCGGTGCCGATGCCATTGTGTGCCGCCTCAGCCCGGATCTCAAGGCCATCCTTGCCGCCACGTTCCTGGACTTCGGAGTCGACGACGTGGTCTTTGGTCCCGGCGGCAGCACGACGCTCTTCGGGGACGTTGCGTCGTGGTTGGTCACGGCTGGGGCATGGGACACGACGGTCAACGGTGGCCTGGACGCAGCCGTCGGGCGCATCGACAGTTCGCTGAGCGACTGGGAGTGGTGCACACTGCTCGGCGGTTCAGGCCAAGACTCCGGCAACGGCGTCGCCGTGGACCCGTCGGGCGCCGTGATCGTGACCGGCCAGACGTCGTCGTCTGACTTCCCCGTCACGGCCGGCGCCCACGACACGACCTTCAACGGCGGCCTCGCGGACGCGTTCGTGTCGTACATCGCGGCGGACGGCAGCCAGCTCCTGTACAGCACGTTCGTCGGCAACTCCGGCATCGGATCGATCTTCGGCTACGCGGCGGTCGCCACGGACGTCGCCGAGGCGATCGTCGTGGGTGGCGGCGCCAACGCGACCTTCCCCGTGACGCCCGGCGCCTTCGACACGACCTACAACGATGGCCTGTTCCCGTCCGACGGATTCGTCCTGAAGCTCTCGCTCTCGGGGCCGTGGGAATCCGTCGGCGAAGGCATCGCCGGAACGAGCGGTGTCCCCAAGCTCTTCGGCGAGGGAACGCTCTGCGCGGACGAGACGGTCACGCTCACGCTGATTCGTGGCAAGCCCAACGGCAGCGCGACCCTGGTCATCGGATTCGGACTGTTGCAGATCCCGTTCAAGGGCGGGACGCTGGTTCCGTCGCCGGACATCCTTATGGCCGGACTGCCGCTCGACCCCAACGGCAAGATGGTCCTCAGCGCGCCTTGGTCCACAGGCGTACCAACCGGGTTCACGGTTTCCTTCCAGGTCTGGATCCCCGACGCGGTTGCGGTGCAGGGCCTTGCCGCGAGCAATGGCCTGTCGGGTACGGCGCCGTAGGCCCCGTTGAGCGTTGGCTGCCGGCGGGCAAGGCTCTGCCTGAGGCCACGCACGGCGTAGACTCGACCGGCGACGTCCCGGGCCTTGGTGCCATGGGCGAGTTAGAGCGGCGGCCACCGGTGCGAGACCTGCCCATCGACACGCGCGCGCGGTATCACGCCGGCCGCCGCGGCCATGTGGACGCGCGCGGCGCATGAGCCGGCAGGTTCTCGGCCCCGCGGCCGTCCGCTGGCGCACCTGGCGCACCGCCTGTGCCTGGCTCGCCGTCCTCGCCGCGATCCTGCTGCGCTTCCACCCGCTGCTCTCGCTCGACGCCACGTTCCCGCACCACGACTGGTTCCAGGCGCACCAGACGGACGCCGAGCACCTACGCCTGGCCGTGGACGACGGCTCGCTCGTTCCGCTCTGGTCGCCCTTCCTGCTGGCCGGCTCGCCGCTGTACGCGGTGGCGACCAAGCCGCTGTCGTATCCGCCCTTCCTGCTGGCCGTGCCGCTGCTGGGCTCGACGGGCGCGATGAACGTACTCGCCCTCTTGCACGTGCTGCTGGCGGGTTGGGGCATGCTGCGCCTCGCGCGCCGGCTCGACTGCGGGTCCGCCGCCGGCGCCGCGGCCGCGATCGTGTTCCTGGCGGGCACCTGGCCGGGCTCGCTGTTCAAGTCGCAGCCGTTCTGGGCCTACGCCGTGGCGTGGTGGCCGTGGGCGCTCGGCGCGGCGCTCGACGTGCTCGAGGCGGATGGCCGGCGCGCGCTCGTCCCGGCCGCGGTGCGGCTGGGCGTCTACCTGGCGCTGCAGGTGCTGGCCGGCGGCGTCTTCCAGGCCTACTGGCTGGGCTGCTTCCTGTCGGTCTTCGCGCTGCCCTTCCTGCTGCGCCGCGGCGACGCGGGCGGCGGCGCGCGACGCTGCGGCGCACTGCTGCTGGCGGCGGCGCTGTGCCTGCTCCTGTCCGCCGTGCGCGTGCTGCCGGCGCTGGAGTGGATGGGCAGCAGCGGCCGCAGCGAGGCGCTGTCCGACGAGGAACTTCTGAGCGGCTACGACGACATCGCGGCGGGCGGCGCGCACCCCGCGCTGGCCACGCTTGGCGCCATGCTCTTCCGCGCCGACCGCCTCGGAACCTGGACGCTCGTCGCGGCCTGCAGCCTGGCTCCGCTCCTCGCCCGGCGCCGCCGCGTTGCGTGGGCCGCCCTCGCCGGCGTGCTCGCGTGCGTGTTCATCGCGTCCAGCCTGCCACACGAGGTGCTCGTCGACTGGCTGCCCGGCTACAGCCGCATGCGCCTGCCGTACCGCTTCCTCTCGGTCGCCGGGCTGGGCGGGGCGCTGCTGGTCGCGCTGGCCGGCGAGGGCCTGCTGCGGCGCCTGCCGCGCGCGCTGGCGGGCCCCGGCCTTGCGGCGGGCGCGCTGCTGCTCGGGCTCGACCTGCAGCTCGTGCCGGGCTGGCGCTGGAGCCGGCCGGCGCCCGCCTCCTCGATGTCCGAGCTGCACGCGCTGGCCGCGCCCGTGATGTCCGTCCTGGACGACCGATCGGGCGCGCGCTTCCACTCGCCGCACGCGCGGTTCCAGACGCTGTGGGTCGCGCGCGGGCTGCGCTCCACCGCCGGCCTGCTGGGCGGCGCGGGCAGCGAGAGCCCGGCCTTCGCGGAGTGGCTGCCACCCGCGGCCTCGGCGCTGGAGCTGGAGGCGCTGCACCGCGGCGTGCTCGACGTGCTGGCCGTGCGCTGGACCACGTCCTTCGAGCCGCTCGACATCCCGTGGCTCGATCCGGTGTTCGAGCCGCGGCTGCCCGACGTGCCCGCCGGCGCCGCGCCCGGGCGACTGCGCCTCGACGCGCTGGGCGAGCTCGATCCGTATGACGCCTACGTGCTGCGCAACCTGCGCTCGGCCGAGGGCGACGCCTACCGCCGGCCCTTCGTGTACTGGCGCACCGGTGCGCTGCCGCACGCGGCGCTGGTCGCCCGGCCGGTGCTCGTCGCGGGCGCCGCGCCTGCTCGTGCCGCGGCCATCCGCGCGGCGCTCGTCCGCCGCAGCTTTGACGCGCACGCAACGGTCTATCTCGAGGACCCCGAGCGCGATCCCGCGACGCTGGGCGAGGCCGAGCTGGCCGACTTCGCCGGCGTGCTGTTCGCCGACGCGGACGAGCGTGCGCCGGCGCCGCGCGCCCTGCTGCAGCGGGCGGGCGGCCGGCTCTTGCCGCAGCCGGCGGGCGGCGTGCTGTGGGAGCCCGAGTCGCCGCGTCCCGCCATGCTCCGGCCGCTGGACGAGGCCCGCGTGTCCTCGCGCTGCAACGGCGTCTCGCTCGACATGTCGGGCGCCGGCGCGCCGCTGCTGCTGCTGAGCGAGACGTTTCCGCTGCACCCGGGCTGGACGGCGCGCATCGACGGCAAGCCGGCCGCGCTGCTGCACGCCGACGGCTGCATCACCGCGCTGCGCCTGCCCGCCGGCGCGCGGCAAGTGGAGTTCTCGTACTGGCCGCCGGGCCTGACCGCCGGCCTGTCCGTCTCCACGCTCGCGCTGCTGGCCTGTTGCGCGTGGCGCTGGCGGCGGCGAGCCTGAGCCTGCCGCGCGGGGGTTGCGCCCCGCGCCCGCGGCCGGGATCATGCCTCGCCCTGCTGTTCCTGAGCCGCGCCCAGCAGCCCACGCCACCCATCCGGTCCCCATGAGCAAGACCCACCGCATCGCGGTCATCGCCGGCGACGGCATCGGCCCCGAGGTCATCGCGCAGGGCCTCAAAGTCCTCTCCGCCGTCGCGCCGCGCCACGGCATCCGCTACGAGACCAGCGTCTACCCGTTCGGCACCGAGCGCTGGCTGGCCACCGGAGGCGAGCGCGGCGGCGAGACGCTGCCCGACAGCGCCTTCGAGGAGATCCGCGCGATGGACGCCGTGCTGCTGGGCGCCATCGGCGACCCGCGCGCGCCCGTCGGCCTGGTCGAGCACGGCATCATCATGCGCCTGCGTGTCGGGCTGGACCTGTTCGTCAACCTGCGCCCGGTCAAGCTGTACGACGAGCGCCTGTGCCCGCTGAAGGACAAGCGCTGCGCCGACGTGGACATGGTCTTCGTGCGCGAGAACACCGAGGACGCGTACGCGGCGCAGCCCGAGTTCACGGCCAGGGGCACGCCCGACGAAGTCGCCGTCCAGCCCATGCGCTACACGCGCAAAGGCACTGAGCGCGTCATCCGCTACGCCTTCGAGCTCGCGCGCCGCCGCGCGAAGGGGCGCAAGCTGCTGATGATCGACAAGGCCAACGCCGTGCGCGCGCAGGACCTGTGGACGCGCACCTTCGCCGAGGTGGGCCGCGAGTACCCGGACATCGCGCAGGAGCACGCCTACATCGACGCGGCCTGCATGTGGATGCTCAAGAACCCCGAGTGGTTCGACGTGGCCGTCACCACCAACCTCTTCGGCGACATCATCACCGACGTGGGCGCGATGCTGCAGGGCGGCCTCGGCATCGCGGCCTCGGGCAACATCCACCCCGGGCGCGTGTCGCTGTTCGAGCCCATCCACGGCAGCGCGCCCAAGTACACGGGCCAGGACGTGGCCAACCCGGTGGCCTCGGTCATGGCCGTGTCGATGATGCTCGACCACCTCGGCCACCGCGAGGCCGCCGCGCGGGTCGAGGACGCGGTCGCGCGCCTGCTGCGCGAGGGCGCGATCAAGTCGCTCGCGGCGGGCGTGCAGAAGACCTCCGCGATCGGCGAGCTGCTGGCACAGGCGGTCGTGCGCTGATGCCGCAACCCGCGGGCGCCCCCGGCCGGCTGGCCGCGGTGCTGGCCGCGCACTCCGGGCGGCCGGCCGTCGCGCCGGGCGAGCGCGTGTCGGTGCGAGTGGACCGGCTGCTGCTGGACGGACCGGCCCTCGCGGCCGCGCTGGCCGCCGCCGCGGCGCGCGGGCCGCCGGGCCGCGTACGCGACGGCGCGCCCGAGCATCCCCCGCTGCACCAGCCCGGCCGCCTCGCGCTCGTGGCCGGCGCCGCGCAGCCGCCTGACGAGGCCCGCCGCCTGCGGCACATGGCCCTGCACTACAACCTGCCCGTGGCGCTGGACCCGGGTCGCGCCGGCTGGCCCGGCGTGGTGGCCGCGGACGAGGGCCTGGTCGGGGCGGACGACGTGGTCGCGGGCACGCGGCCGGACGTGGGGGCGCTGGGCGCCCTCGGCTGCGCCGCGTTGCGCGTCGGGCCGCTGGAACTGGCCGGGCTGCTGGCCGGTCCCGCGCTGGAGACGGTCGTCCCGGCCACCCGCGGGGTGCGGCTGACGGGCCGCCTGCCGCGCTGGGTCGGCGGCTTCGACCTGGCCGTCGCGGTGCTGGCTGCCTGCGGCGGCCCGGCCGCCGTGCGCGGCGACGTGCTCGAGCTGCACGGCGAAGGCGCCGCCGGCCTGACCGTGCCCGAGCGTCTGCTCACCTGCGCCACGCTGGCGGCGGCCGGGGTGGCGGGGGTGTTCGCGCCCGACGAGCGCACGGCCACCTGGCTGGCGGCGCGCCGGTCCGCGGGGCCGCCCGCCGTGTCTCCCGCGCCGCCGCCGCCGCCCGGTGAGGAGCTGTCCCTGCCGCGCGTGCGGCTCGTGGTCCTGCCCGAGGGCTGGAGCGGCGCGTCGCAACCGTTGGAGGGCGCTGACGAGCGGCGCCCGCTGCGCATCGAGGCCGCCTGGCTGGGCGGCCGCATCGAGGAGCTGCGCGCCGCGGCCGAGGTGCTGCGCGAGCGCGTCGTGGCCCGCGGCATCACGCTGGGAGTGGTTCCTGCCAGCCAGCGCACGCTGCTGCACGCATTGGACGAGGGCCTGGCCGCCGACTTCCTGCGTGCCGGCGCCATCCTCCTGCCGCCCGGCAGCGTGCCGCCGCCGCCCGCCAGCGGCGAACGCCGTGTGGTCGGGCTGCCCGTGGGGGCTGCGCCGGGCGACATCCTGGCCGGGCCCGCCGTCGCCGCGGCCAGCGCGGTGGCCGGCTGGCTCGTCGACCCCGAGGCCATGCGCCGGGCCATCCGGCGCGACAGCCGCCACGTCTGAGACGCCGGCGCGTCGCCTTGCACGCCGGGTCTTCCTTCTGTTACCCCCCTTCACAAGAAGCGCGCGCCGGGTTTACGTTGGCGCACGTCCTTCGTCAGGCGGTTGCGGGCGAAGCGGGAGGCGACGATGGCGAAGCGTCAGGCAGCTTGCGCGCATTGCGGGCGCGTGTTCCAGGTCGAGGAGTCCCACGCCGGCAGGCGTGCCCGCTGCGGCGGCTGCGGACAGGCCTTCGCGATCGCCTTCAACGACGACTTGGCCGCGGCCGCGCCGCCGCCGGACGCCGCTGCGGCGGACGCGGACCCGCCGCTGCAGTCCCTGCGCGCCGAGGCCGAGCGGCTCGAGGCGCTCGTGCGCGAGCGCGAGCAGCGCGTCGAGGCGCTGGAGGAGGAGATCCGCGAGGCCGAGGCCAGCCACGCCGAGGCCAGGCGCGACGTCAACCAGGTGCAGGATCGCGCGCGCCAGATCGCCGCCAGCACGGCCGAGGCCGAGCAGCGCCTCGAGCACCAGCAGGACCTGGCCCGCGGCGCGGCCGACAAGGTGCGCGAGGCCCGCAACGCGCTGGCCGAGTTGCAGGCGCAGCGCGAGGAGGCCGAGGCGCGCCGCGTGCACGCCGAGCAGGCCGTGGCCGAGGCCGGCTCGCGCCTGACCGAGTTCGGCGATTCGCTGGATGTGGTGCGCCGGCAGCAGGCGTCCGCAGAGGCTGCGCAGGCCGAGGCGCAGCAGGCCCGCGAGGCCGCCGGTGGCGAGGCGCGCGCGCGCCAGGCCGAGGCCGCCGCGCTCGACCTTGCGCTGGCCGAGCGCCGCGCGGAGCTGCTCGAGCTGCAGGCGCAGCAGGACGCGCGCTGCCGTGAAGCCGACGCGCACGTCGGGCAGGCGCAGGCCGAGGCCGGCGCGGCCACCGCCCGCCGTGCCGCGGACGAGCAGGCCGCCGCGCGCGCCGCCGGCGACACGGCCGAGGCGCAGCAGCGTCTGGCCGCGCTGCGCGCCGAGGCCGACGAGGCCGGGCGCGCGCTGCACGAGACACGCGCCCAGGCGGCCGACCTGGTCGAGCGATTCCGCAAGGCCAAGGACACCATGCTCGAGGCCCAGCGCCGCGAGCAGGTCGCGCTGCAGGGCCTGCACGTCGCCGAGGAGCGTGCCGCCGCGCTGCGCCAGCAGGCCGAGCAGCAAGCCGCCGCGCTGCTGGCCGGCGCGCGTGCCGAGGCCGAGGTGCTTGCGCAGCATGCGGCCGAGACGCACGAGGCGCGCTCGCGCGAGGCGGCCTTCGCCCTGGCCCGGGCGGAGGACGAGGTGCGCGCCCGGCGTTCCGAGGCGGCCGAGGCCGTGCGCGAGACGGCCGAGCTGCTGGCCCGCGCCGAGGAGCTGGAGCGCCGGGCGGCGACGAGCAGCGCGGAGGCGCAGGCCGCCGAGCAGGCTGCAAGCCTGGCCGGTGAGCGCAGCGCCGCCGCTGAGCAGGCCGCCGCCGAGCACGGAGCCAGGCAGCGGGAGCTCCTGGCCGAGCGCGAGGCGCAGGCCCAGGAGCGGCTGTCGGCGCTGGCCGCGCACGCGCGCGAGGCCGAGCAGCGCGTCCAGGCGGCGCAGGCCGCCGCCGAGGAGCAGCGCCGCGAGGTCGAGGCCCTGGAAGCGCGCGCGCACGCCGCGCAGGCCGGGGCCGGGCAGGCGGCGCAGGCTGCCGCCGCGCGCCAGGCCGAGGAGCAGGCCGCCGCGGCCGCCCTCGGCCGCTTGGCGCTGGCGGCGGGGGAGGCCGAGTCGCGCGCCAGCGCGTCCGCGGCCGCCGAGCGCGCCGCGTCCGAGCGGCAAGCGGCCGCGCAGCAGCGCCTGGACGCGCTGGCTGCGCAGGCGCAGCGGGCCGAGCTGTCCGCGCGCACGGCGACCGCGCTGGCCGAGCAGCGCCGCCACGAGGCCGCCGAGCTGGAGCAGAGCGCGCAGGCCGCGCGCGAGGAGGCCCGGCTGGCCGGCGAGGAGTCGCGCCTGCAGCGTTCGACGCTGGAGGCCGTCGTCGGGGCGCTGCAGTCCGACGAACGCAGCACGCGCGAGGATCTGGAACGCGCGCGGCGCGAGGCCGGCGCGCTGGCGCGAGCGGTGGACGAGGCCCGTGGGCGCCTGGATCGGGCGCAGGCCGACGCCGCGGCCGTCGAGGTCCGCAACCAGGAGTCCCAGGCGCGCGCCGAGGACCTCGAGGCCGAGATCGCCGCCTCCGGGCAGCAGCTGGCCGAGCTGGAAGCCGCCCTGGCCGAGCAGCGCGCGCGCCGGGCGGATCTGGAGGCCGAGGCGCGCACGGCCGAGTCGTCCCTGTCGGCCCGTCACGCGCAGTTGCGCGAGCTGGCCGCGCGCTCGGCTGCCGAGGAGCAGACGCTTGCGGCCACGCGCGACGAGGCCGCGCGCGCCGCGCAGGGCCGCGCCGAGGCCGAGCGCGCCGCGGGCCTGGCCACGGCGCACGCACGCGAGGAGACCTCCCGCGCCCGCGCCAGGGCAGCCGAGGCCGAGGACGCCGCGCGTCGCGTCGAGGCCGCGCGAGCCGCCGTCGCCGCGTTGCAGGCGCGCGAGCAGGAGCTGGGCGCTGCGACCAGCGCGCTGTCGGCGCGCGCCGAGGCCAGCGCCGACGCCGCCCGGACGGCCGAGGAACGCGTCGTCGCCGCCGAGGAGCGCGCGCGCGCCGCCGAGCGCCGCGTCGAGCAGGCCGACGCCAAGGTGACGGCCAAGCTGGCCGAGGCGCAGGGCGTCATCGAGCAGCGCCGCGCCGAGCTGGCCCAGCTCAAGGGCGACAAGGCCGCCGCCGTCGCCGACACCGAGGCCCTGCGCGCCGAAGGGGCGCGCCTGGCCGGCGAGGCCGGCAACCTGCGCCACGCGCTGTCCGCGCTGGGCGACCAGCTGGCCGCGCTGGGCCAGGAGCGCGCCGCCGCCGAGACGCGCCGCGGCGAGCTGGCCGAGGATGTCTCCGCGCTGTCCGGCCGCCGCGCCGACGAGACCGAGCGCCTGGCGGGGCTGTCGGCCGCCTGTGCGCAGGGCGAGTCGCGCCTGCGCGACCTGCAGGCCGCGCTGGCCGCGCTCGAGCGCGCCTCGGCCGAGGCGCGCACGCAGGACGAGGCCGAGCGCGCCGCCCGGACGCAGTCCGCGCGCGAGGAGCAGGACCGCCACGAGCAGGCCGTCGCCACGCTGCAGGCCCGCGCCGTGGAGCTGGGCGAGGCCGTGGCCGCGCAGGGCGTCGAGCGCCAGCGGCTTTCGGCCGAGCTGTCGTCCGCGGCCACCGCGCTGGAGGTGGCGACCGGCTCGCGCGGCCTGGCCGAGGCTGCCGCCGCCGCCGCGCGCCAGGAACAGTCCGACCTGCTGGTCCGCGCGCGCGCGGACCTCGAGCGCCTGCGCGCCGAGCGCGAGGAGCAGGACGGCCGCGTGCAGCAGTTGAGCCTGGCCGCCAGCACGCGCCAGGCCGAGGTCGCGGCGCTGGAGCAGGAACGGGCGCGCCGCGAAGAGACCCTGGCCGCGCAGCGCCAGCGCGAGTCCGACCTGGGCCGCGCGCTGGAGCAGTCGCGCCTGCGGCTGGACACGCTGCGCGGCGAGGTCGAGCGCGTGGAGGACCACCTCGTGCTGGCCACGCAGCGGCTCAGCGAGAGCGAGCAGCGCCAGGCCGAGGTGGCCACGCTGGTCGAGACCACGCGCCGGGCCCACGAGGGCCTGGTGGGGCGCGCGACCGAGGAGGCGCGCCGCCTGAAGGACGAGCGTACGACGCTCGAGCTGCAGATCACCGACCTGCGGCGCGAGGCGCAGGTGCAGGTCGACGAGGCCGGCGGGCGCATCAAGCGCCTGGCCGAGCAGTCGGCGGCGCTCGAGCAGCGCTGCGCCGAGCTGCGCACGGAGCTGGACGACCTGATCGGGCGCGGCGAGGTCGCGCGCCGCGAGCTGGCCGACCTGGACGCGCAGACGGCCGAGGCGCGCGAGGCGTCCGAGCAGGCGCTGGGCCAGGCGCGCAAGACGCGCGAGGCGCTGGTCCAGGCCCGCAAGGAGCTGGCCGACCACGAGCTGCTGACGCGCGAGACCCTGCGCCGCCTCGAGGGCGCCGAGCAGAAGCGCCGCCAGGAGATCGAGGAACGCCTCGAGCTGGAGGCGCGCACGCGCAGCCAGCGCCTGGCCGCCGACGACCTCCTGCGGCAGGCCAAGGACCGTTTGGCCCAGGCGCAGAAGGCGCAGGCCGAGTTCCTCGAGCGCATCAACCGCGAGCGCGAGGAGGCGCAGGTGCGCGTCAAGCAGGCCGGCGACATGATGGCGGCTGCGCTCGCCGCGCAGCGCCAGTCGTCCGACCGCTCGATCGAGGAGCGCCGCAAGGCCCAGGCCGAGCTGGACGAGTCGGCGCGCGCCCTGGAGGAGGCCGAGCGCTCGACGCGCGAGGTCTTCGAGAGCATCCGCCGGCTGCACAAGGCCGGCGGGGCGAGCGAGGTCGAGATCCCGGACTCGATGTAGGCGTCCCGGATCGGCCGCCGCCGCGGCCGTCGCCCGGACCGCCAGGGTGACCAGGGCGACGGCTCGCCACCTGTCAGCCTGGAGCCGGCGAGCGTGGGGCGCGCGGATCGGCTTGTTTGCTAAGGTCTCCGCGCGTGGACGTCAGCAAGTTTCTCGAGCGGGCGGAGCAGGCGCTGCGCAAGCGGATGCCGGAGCAGGCCATCGCGCTGTACCGGCAGGTGCTGGTGGCGGCGCCGGGCGAGGCTGCGGCGCGCGAGGGGCTGATGACGGCCTACCGCCGGCGCGTCGAGCTGAAGGGCGGCGTGACGCTGCTGGACAGGGCCGCCGCGCGCTCGCTGTACGCCACGGCGCTGGCCCTCAAGGGCGCCGGCAAGGCCGCCGCCGCCGCACGCAGCTGCGACACGGGGCTGGAGAAGAACCCCGAGGACCGGCACCTGCTCGTGCTGCTGGCCGAGTGCCTGATGGCCCTCGGCCGCAAGCAGGAGGCGCTGGCGACGTGGAAGGCCGAGCTGGCCGCGCAGCCGCAGGACCTCGACGCGCTCAAGCAGGCCGGCCGGCTGCACTACGAGCTGAAGCAGGTGCCCGAGGCGCTGGCCTGCCTCGAGCGCGCGCACGCGCTGGACCGTCACGATCCGGAGGTCGAGCGGCTGCGCCGGCAGCTGGCGGCCGAGGGCACGCTGGCCAGCACGAAATACGAGACGGCACAGACCTCGCGCGACGTGATGCGCGCGCGCGCGGAGGCCGCGCCAGCGCCCGACGCGGCGCCGGCGGACGTGGACGGGTTGCGCGCCCGGCTCGCGGGGGCGCCCGGCGACAAGGCCGCGCGTCGCGAGCTGGTCGAGGCCCTGCGTGCGGCCGGCCGCTCGGACGAGGCCCTGGCCGCGGCCGATGAAGGTCTGCGGGCCGATCCGTCCGACGAGCCGCTGGCCGGCCTGCGCTCCGACCTCGCCCTCGCGCGTGCCGCGGCGCAGTTGCGCGCCGCCCAGGGCCGCGGCGATGCGGCCGAGGTCGAGCGCCTCAAGGCCGAGCTCGCCGCGCTGGAGCTGGACGACCTGTCACGTCGCGCCGCGGCCCGGCCGGGGGACCTCGCCTTGCAGGTGCGGCTGGCCAAGGCCTGCTACCGGGCCGGACGCACCGACGAGTCCCTGCAGCACTTCCAGGCCGCAGCCGCCGACCCGCGCTTCAAGCTCGAGTGCCAGCAGGGTCTCGGGGCCTGCTTCTTCCGCAAGGGCCTGTACCCGCTGGCGGCCCGGCAGTTCGAGGCCGCCTTGGCCGGAGCCGGCGGCGTGGCTACCGAGCGCGGCAAGGAGATTTGCTACCATCTCGCGCTCGTTTCGGAGCGGTTGAGCGACCGCCCGGCGGCCTACGCCCGGTACCTGCAGATCTACGAGATCGACATCGGGTACCGCGACGTGGCCCGCAAGATCGAAGAGTTGAAGCCCCCGGATTCCTGATCGATGACGCACACCAAGTCCGCCGCCAAGCGCATGCGCCAAGGCGTCCGCCGCAACGCGGCCAACCGCACGGCCAAGTCCTCCGTCCGCACCGCCATGAAGCGCGTGGAAGACGCCGTGGCCAAGGGCGACAAGGCGGCCTTGGCCTCCGCCGTGGCGGCGGCCTTCCAGCGCATCGACAAGGCGGCCAGGATCCACGCGATCCACGCCAACACCGCGTCCCGGCGCAAGTCGCTGGTGTCGCGCAAGGCCGGCACGGTCAAGTAGGCCCGCGTCGCGCGCGTCGGCGCGCGGACGCGCCGGGCCTGCCCGGCACGCCGTGGTCGCGGCGCAAGGGCCAGTCCGCACGGGAGGGTCAGGACGGGCGCCTGCGGGTCAGTGCGCGCCGACCACCGTGGCGTAGCGGTAATAGACCTCCATCGTCAGGCACAGGATGGCCGTGCTGTACACCCGGCCACCCTCGCCCCCCCAGGGGTCGTGCTGCGGGTCCCAGCTGCCCTTGCGCTCGCCGTCGCGGTGCTGGTGCTCCGCGATGTTGGGGAGCAGCGTGTCCTCCCACGACTTCCAGGCCTGCTTGCCCTTGGGGAGCGCGGGCGTGTTGCACTGGTAGAGCGCGTACGTGCCGTAATACCAGTAGTAGAAATCGCGCCGGCCGGGCGCGTCGTTGGCCCATAGCGGTGGCAGCCTGGTCAGGATGTCGATGCCCCTGTTGACCAGGTCCACGTTGCCCGGGCGCTTCAGCTCGGGATCGCCGAAGATGCGGCACAGTACGCCGACGGCGGTCATCGACTCGGTCAGTTCATTGGGCCAAGTGGCCTCGAGCCCGGGCAGGCGCGGCGGTTGGGTGCCGCGATCGAAGTAGCCCGTGACGCCGGTCACCGGATCGGTCATGTCCTCGAGAAACAGGAAGGCGTCTTCGAGCGCCAGCTTGTCCAGCGGCAGGCCGCAGTCCTTGGCGGAGGTCATGACCATGATGGCCCAGCCCGTGACGGACATGTCGTTGGGCCTGGTGATCATCTCCGGGCTGTGCTTCGAGTAGCGCCACGCTCCGTCCTTATTGCGGATCGTGTACATGTACTCGAGGCCCTTGGCGGCGGGCTTCCTGAACAGGTTGTCCCTGGTCAGGGCGTAGGCCTCGACCATGGCCAGCGTGGCGATGATGTGGTCGTAGGTGTACTGGAAGACGGCCTCGTCGCCGAAGTTGCCGTCGGCCTGCTGGACATCGACCAGGTACTTGAGGCCGTTCCTGACCGTGGTCCGGTACGTGCCGGACTTGTGCGTGTCGCCGTGGCCCAGGAAGGCCAGCAGCGCCAGGGCGGTCACGCCGGTGTCGAACTGCTCGCTGCCGGGGCCGTCGCAGCGGGTGTCGTTGCCCTGCTTGCCGCACTGGGACGCGAAACCGGCGCAGGACCAGAATCCGTCCGCGTTCTGGTGGTTCTTGAGCCAGTCGAGCGCGTCGTCGACGGCCTTGTTGAAGGGGGTGCCCGCGCCCGGTCCGCCACCGCCGCCGCGCCGGCCGAACTTGCCGCTGCCGCCGGCCAGGCCGCCGCCACCCACGCCGATGATGTCGGTGCTGCCCCTGGTCTCGTTGT
>Ga0247727_10000947_pt1 | contig 70562 bp, 64 predicted proteins | sample WisWelCaveWW1625_FD_202498 | JGI IMG/M metagenome (GOLD analysis project Ga0247727, IMG submission 202498) | Biofilm microbial communities from Wishing Well Cave, Virginia, United States - WW16-25 | ecosystem: Environmental > Aquatic > Deep subsurface > Groundwater > Cave microbial mat | place... | reverse complement strand
CACCTCGCCTCTCATTCGCGATCGGCTTTACATGATCACCGCCCGCGGTGTCCGCTCGGCCACCGGTGAGTCGCTCCTCCACCCCACGGGCGCCTACACGCTGAACGAGATCCCAACCAATAGCGATTAACTGCCTCTGAAGTACTGGCCGAACGCGAACTTTTTCATTCCTGAATGATCACATTCGAAACCTGAGACTATGCGCACTTACCTTTGGCTTGATGCCGCACGCTCCGTCGCCCGTGGCTCGGAAACACTGAGTTACCGCTGGACATGAATAGGTGCCATGGCGCACTATAGAAAACGCGGCAGGGATACCGGGAACTAGCAGCGGATATCCGTGGGATGGCGTTGGATATCGCGCAGGATTCCTTTCTCCCTGCCGCGCTTGTTTCTTCAGTAATAGTCGGTTCGAGTGTAAGCCCCTGCGATTGGCTGCGATCCAGTGCTCAGATGTCGTAAGACAGCCAAGTTGCAAGTCGCATTGTTTGGGACCGTCGCCCGTGTTCTCCAATATCCAATGAACTGAGCATTCTGCTTGGTTCGCCCAAAAATTCGTTCATCTCGATACAACCGTCAAACCGATTAATCTCAACGAGACTGTGCGCAAGATCGGACTGCGCACCAAGTCGCGAGGAAGCCGGTGCGGTTTCGGATGCAACTAATGTCTTTCAAAAGAGTTCTGCTCACTGCCTGGATTCTCCTGCATGTGTCGGTTCATGCCGGCTGCGGGGTCCTTCGAGAAGTAAAGCATCGTGTTTTTGTGGACCAACTGGCGTTTAACGAGCCCGTGAATGAATTCGCGACACACTTTCGAGATAGAAAGCTAGCTAGATGTGCGTGGCGGGATTTCGAACAGAACAACGCTGAAACCGACTATTCATGTCACTTTGAGCGAGGATTCAAACAGGGCTTCATCGACCACATTGAACTTGGTGCCACTGACCCACCACTATTGCCCCCGCGAAAATATTGGAAAGTCTGCTACGAGACAGCCGAAGGTCACGAAGCAATCAATGACTGGTTTGGCGGGTATCGCACTGGCATCACCGAATCCGCAGAGACCGGTTTTCGACAATTCATAACCATTCCGGTTTCGATTCCAAATCCAATGACTACACTTTCTTCAAACGAACTGGGAGCACTAAGTTCACCTGATGTAAATGCGGAGCCTGCGTATCCGACACTTCCTTCGACTGCGACTGAAGGGATCGAGCGCACCGTATTTGAAGAGCCGATTAACAAATCAAATTCGGCAGCCCGAATCAACGAGGCGAACTGGAAGCCAAGGCGCCACAAGCCAAACACGCATGATTCTGTTGAGCCACGGACGGGAACCTCAAATAACAATTATCCATGAACGCAAATCCACAAATTCTGAAGCTGAAGCGTCCAGTGCGGTTACCCGATTCGCACAATGCGCTACTTCCCGCGATTCTGGTGGTCGTCTTTGCCTCGAGCGGATGCTCGTCGATGTTGAACCCAGCAACAGGAATTCCTGCTCACCGACTTCCGGCCGAGCTTCTTGGCCAGTCTCGTGAGAATTCAAAACTGATCGATCTGGCCAAACTCGGTCAAAAGGCCCCTGACAATTATCGACTTGCCAAGGGAGACCTGCTTGGAATTTGGATTGACGGAGTTTTTGCAGAGAAGGGTCAGTCACCGCAGTTGCCACCCGTGCAAGTGTCCGAGTCCGGCAAGGAGCCGCCTGCGATTGGCTATCCCATTCCCGTTCAAGATAGCGGCGTGATTTCCCTCCCGCTCGTGGATGCGATAAATGTTGACGGAAAGACACTCGAAGAAGCTAAGCAAGCCATCGTTGAGGCTTATACAAAACAAAAGGAAGTGCTCGTGCCTGGCCGCGAGCGTGTTATCGTGACGCTGATGAGGAAACGCAAATACCACGTACTAGTGGTTCGTCAAGAAACGGGTACGCCTCCAGTCGTGTCGACAGGCGGCACACGAGGGGGCATAGCAGGCACGACGAACGTTTTTGGAGGTACGAAACAGGGATCGGGATCCGCACTCGATTTGCCCGCCTATCAAAACGATCTGCTCAATGTGCTGGTCGAAACCGGGGGTTTGCCGGGCTTGGATGCCGTGAACGAGATTGTAATTCAACGGGGCGTTTTTTCCGGCGAACAAGCTCGAGAGAAATTCCAACGTCAAATAGAGCCGAAGCCCGGTGAAGACACTCTGGACCAGATCGCACAGTTGAAGGCCAAGAAAACAGTCAAAATCCCCTTGCGGTTGCGGCCCGGCCAGGAGCCTGAATTCAGTGAGGAGGATGTAATCCTGAACTCTGGCGATGTTGTTTTCATTGATTCGCGGTTCGAGTTTTTCACCACGGGCGGCCTCTTGCCGAGCGGCATTTATCCCTTACCCCGCGACTATGATCTGGACGTCATCGGGGCCATGGCGATGGTAAACGGCCCAATCGCCAATGGTGGTTTCAACCAGAACAACCTGACAGGGACCATTGTTGCCAGCGGAATCAGTGACATTACGCCGAGTATGCTGGTCATCCTTCGCAGGAGAGGCAGCGGCCAGATACCCATACGAATCGACCTGAATGATGCGCTGCGCGATCCACGCCATCGCGTCCTAATTCAATCCGGCGACCTACTTGTCTTGCAACAGACACCGGGCGAGGCAATGACCCGATACCTCACGGGAATCTTTGACGTTGCGTTTGCAGTTGCACGACCATTCACGCGGGGCAACACGTCAGGGACAGTCACGGGTGGGGCCGCGTTCCCCTAGCCCTACCAGAAAACCGAAAGCCATCGACTTGAAGCCGGCAAGGGCTCGGCGATTCGCAGAGGCATTCCTTGCAGAATGGCAATGCCATTGGTACTGCACACGCGATCGGCCACCCGAGCACCGGCCCACTCTGCAATGCGCTCGTAGGCTCCAGCCATGCGGGGCGGTCGGCGTTTCGGTGAATGTCCATCCGACCCCATCACGTGAACCATTCCCCGTTTAAACCACTGCTTCAACGTGCGGGCATCTTTCCGCGTCGCTGGCTCGGTCACACTGTCGGCCGAGACTTGAATCAGGCATCCAGCCTCAATCAAATCCTCGACATGCCCAGGCTCATGGAGCAATTCGGACTGCCGTTCGGCATGTGCCAGGATTGGTTGGATTCCCAACTGGCCCAGCTTGTAGGCTGTCTCGCGCAGGTCTACGAACAGCCCATCGGGCATTTCGATCAGCAAGTGCTTCCCTCGATCAGCAACACTGAGATGGTCTTGGTTTTCCCAAGACTCTACCAGTCGTGGATGGGCCATGACCTCAGCACAGGGGAAAACCGACAGAGGAATTCCCTGCTCACGCAAGGACACCGCGAGCTTCCTTGTACCGTCGCGAATCTTATCTGGGGTCACCGAACTCCATCGCTCGCTCTGGTGAGCAGTCGCCGATGCCATGGCCACTCCATCTTCACAGGCCATGCGGCACATGGCCAAGGCATCCTGTTCCGTACGCGGACCATCGTCGAGACCGGCCAGTAGGTGGCAATGAATGTCGACTAGAGGAATCATTCCGCGTTCATGCTGTTGTGGGCAGCCTCATTCTTTTCCGAACAATCTGCGGACACGCTCGCTGATTCTAGAGAAAGGAGACCCATTTGACCCTTCACGTGATCGAGAGCGAGTTGCTTTCCCGACGCTCTGCTCGCGATTCGTCTTTGAACTCCGCACAGGGAGGTCACCAGGTTCAGCATCCAGGTTGCCATTCTGAACGTTTTCATTTTCGTCAGCCTCGTAATAACCGTGGCTGTAGCGGTCGCTGTCGTAACTGGCATAGGGGCCATAGGCGTAGCTGGATTGATATCCGCCATAGCTGTACCCGTATTGCTTGTAGCCGTAACCCGCACGAGAGCCGGCGCCGTTTACAACCACACCCAAGATTTTTGCACCGAGCGTAGACAGAATCTCCTTGGCTCTCTCGGCGTCGGCTCGTCCATTTTTCGAGATACGAATCGTCAGCAGCAGCCCGTCTACGCGCGGGGCCACGGCACAAGGATCAGTGACGGCCAAGAGCGGCGGTGTGTCGATCACCACAAAGTCAAACTTGTCGCGCATAAGATCTACAGCCTCTTTGAAGCTGGCCGACGTCAATAGCTCCGCGGGATTCGGCGGATGCGGACCACATGGCAAAGCCCAGAGACCGGTGACCGCAGTCTCTTGAATGGCATCGGCTAATTCCACTTCTCCAAGAAATACCGATGCCAGACCGATCTTGGGATTCAATCCAAAAACCTTGTGAACTCGCGGCCGCCGAAAATCTGCATCGACCAACAATATCTTTTGTCCGGATTGGGCAATGGAAACAGCCAGATTGCAGGCCAGAGTTGTCTTGCCGTCGCCTGGGCACGGGCTGGTAATCTGAATCACTTTGTGCCCTTCGCCGCGCGTGCTGAAGTACAAAGCCGTGCGCACACCGCGGTATGCCTCTGAATCACGCGACTTGGGCCGATGATAGGTGCAGACCAGTGAGTCCACCTTGTTTGAACCGTCCTCGTCGACCCGCGGTTCGTCCGCAATCTCATGCATGAACGGGATGTGCCCGACCACCGGCAATCCGAGCCGGCGACGGATCTCCTCCGGACTGCGAAAACTCTTATCTGCAAAGTCCACCAAGTAGGCGAGCCCAAAGCCGGCGACTACACCCAAAAACACGCCCATGATCAGAATGCGAGAGGCCTTGGGTTCCACTTGGAATCCCAGAGCGGCTGGTGAAATAGTCTGCGTCGTATATCCTCCATCCTTCACCAAATCCATTTCCTGCAATCGCTTGATGATCCCATCATAAAGGTGCTGCGACCGGCTTATCTCTTTCCGGAACCCTTCATCCTTGATCTCGTCGTTGATGAGTCGCTTGGCGGCTTCCCGCTCCCTATCGAAAAGTTCCGTGAGCTTTTGCTCCACCTCATCACTTTCCTTGAGTTCCTGGTGCAGAGATTGAACATAAAGCTCGACGGGTTCCACAATGTCTGACTTTTTTTCACTCTCAGATTCGTCAGTAATTCTCTTGATCGTGCTCGCTTGTTTGAGGAAAAAGTCGCGTGTCATTTCGATTTGGTTTTGCAGAGACCGAATTTGAGGATGGTCTCTGCCGAAATCTTCTTCCAGAATCTTCTTTTGGAGTAGTAGTGGAAAGAGCTGATCCTCCAGAGTCAACGAAGAGTATCGTCCTTCGGCCCTGATCCCCTGTGTCGTGGACGCCCGGGCCGCCATGGAAGCCAGCACGCTGCGACTAACCCCTTGCGCTATCGCCGCTTGCATAGCCGCCACTTTCCCCTCCGCTTCCGCTCGGCGCACGACAATCGCCGACCGGGCGGATTCAATGCTCCCCAGCCGTTCCTCGTGAATGTTGGCTCCCTCTTTTCCCCGCCAGAGCAGCGAGGCCTGGTCGCGGAATTCTTCGTAGTCTTTTTCCTTCTGCTCGATGTCTTTCAGAACTTCATCCCTGGCTTGAGTGATCAGTTCCAGGGTCTTCTTGCTCATGTCTTGGTACGTTGTTCCCAGGAATTCCTCGTAGCTCGAAATGATTGCGTTCAGGATCGTGGGACACTCCTCGGAAACTCCGGCCCGAATCGAGAGCAGCAGTATGTTGCTCGAGCTTCGGGCGTTTCCCTGAGTATCGCTGGTAACGGTTAGCGCCTGAATGATTGCGCCAACCGGATCGCCCTGCCGGCGAAGAGACACGAGCTTGTCCAGGCGACCATTGTCGACGGCACCTCGAATGATCCGTGGACTCTTCAGTAACACGAGATGGGTCGGCAGGTAGTCATCGTAGAACGACACGCTCGACATTCCCTGGATTGGCAGGGCGTCCGGTTGTTTCTTAACTACCAATACTTTGGCCGCGGATTGAAAAACCGCCGGTTGCTGCAGGAAATTGATGTAGCCGAGTGCCAGGCCAACCAGCGCACCCAACGCAACAATCATTTTGCGCCGCAACAGGATGCCAAGCAAATCCGGACTGCCGGCAGTCGACGGAACCGAGATCATATCGTCACTAGTTTGTTCAATGTCGTTTGTCACAAGATCCTCCGACTTCGGTTTTCGCTGGCGATGGCAGATCGACTCGGCTGTGTCATCACAAAGCTGAAGTGCTCAATCATGTCAGGTGCCAATGAGACTGTAGGCGAATTTGCAATACTCGTTTAGATAGGCACAAAATCCACCCTGGGTTTGCCACCAGTTACTCTCATTACACGTCTCTGCAGGTACTCCGATAATAGTCACGCGGCCCGAATCGGTTCCAAGCTCGCGGCGGAAAATGCTCCGTGCACGTCGCGTGTGGTATCCGTTGGTAACCACCGCAGCGGTCGTACCTGGCCGAACTCGCAGGAATTCCGCCAGTGCACGCGCTTCGTCGCGAGTGCTGGAACAAACTGCGTCCAGGCGAATCAAAGCTTCTTGGGGAACTCCCGTTCGAAGCAAGACTTGTGCAGTCAACCGATCTTCTGGCGGGTAAATCCCGTTCTCATTTTCAGGATACAGCTTGGATCGCCCGAACACCACCGCCTTGGCCAATCGGGCACGGTACATGATTGCTGCCGCAAACGGGCGCGTGGACAAATCGCCGCCAAGCACCATGACGTAATCCACCTCCGTCGGCCGCTCTCCCACGTTGAGAAACCTGGCAACTTCCGGCAGCAGCAATCCTCGACCCGTGTACGTGAGGCCAATAAACGCCAATACCACGAAGAGCTTCACGAAGCGGCGGCGCCTCCGGCATCTTGCACCAATGTTAACCTTGGAGCACTCCGAATCTGTAATTTCTTTCGCCAACATTTGCGCCGAGATTACTCCTCGTTGAATTCCCTCAGATGCAATTCGCTGCCCAGTTCGTTTCTCAGCCAGTCTTCGGCATCAAACTCCTGTCGCTGATCCGGCTGTTCGCCGTTTGTCCATGAATAGGCGAGGCCAACGTATGAATTGAATACAGCGAGCACCCCCTGTTTGGAATGCCACCAATTGAATTCATCGTAGCGACGATCTCGCAATGGCTTCAATCTCACGCGAGAAGCCTGGTCGCGATCGAGCACTTTGGAATAAATCCACCGTGTCTCTCGGCTTCCAAACTCGGAACATAGCACGACCAGTCGCGACTCATCTTTGCCATCGACCCGGTCACGGGCGGCCCGTGCCGCGTCCCAATTCGATTTGACATCGTTCCCGATCAATTCGATTGCGGACGCCGGTACACCGAGCTTCTCGAGTTCATTCCTGGCCAATGATTCAGGCGGCGGCACAATTCCAAGTTGTACTAGCCGGTTGGTCCTGTACTTGATCAGAAGAGCCTTTTGTACTTCTCCTTGATGATACAGGCGAGCCGCTTCCTCGAAGCATCCATCGCCATCGAGCACCAGCACGGCGTCGGCGGATTGAAAACTCCCCGCGGTTATCAGTCCGCAAGCCAGGTAATAGAAAACGGTGCCGCGAGATAGGTACATTCCAAGGGCGATCGCCAGGCACACCATAACCTTCCGAATTCGACGACGAGATCGCGGCTTGATCTGCGTCGAATCAACGGGCGTCGCTCGTGATGAATTGCAAGATTCTCCGTGCGGATACGATTTTCCCTGTACGCTCGGCATCTCGCCGGATACTGGATTTTCGGCATCCGCCGCGATCAAATCACGTCCGAAGCTGGTCGGGCTGATATTCATCAGCATCGTAGGGTGGGTCTCCGAGCCGATCCAATTCGGGCCAAGAATCGGTCTGCTTGGAATGCCAACCTATGGCTCCAAGGAAGCGAAACGTGCAGCGACGTTGAAATCACTTTTCCGATGGTTGCCTTTGACAGTAATAGTCGCCAATTACCAGCACATCCATATTTGTGCGCTGGAAGCAGTCCATGGCCTCAGTCGGCGTGCAGACGATCGGCTCGTTTTCGTTAAAGCTTGTGTTGAGCAGTACGGGCGTCCCCGTGATGCGTTCGAAGGCCTGAATTAGCCGGTAATACCGCGGGTTGGATTCATAGGCGATCGACTGGACGCGGCCCGTGTCGTCGGCGTGGTTGACAGCGCAGATTCGTTCCCGAACCTCCGGTCGAGTGCTGTAAACCATGAGCATAAACGGTGACGGGTGCGAATGCTCGAAATAGTCTCCCAAACGTTCCTCGAGGATTGACGGGGCAAACGGCCGGAACCATTCGCGATGTTTGATCCGAGCGTTCAGTATGTCTTTCATCTGTGGATGCCCAGGATGTGCAACGATCGAGCGGTTGCCCAGCGCGCGAGGTCCCCATTCCATCGCCCCCTGAAACCATCCGACCACCTTACCGTCCGCAACCGCCCGTGCAGTTCGTTCAATCAGCGACAGTTCATCAAGCAACTCAGCCGACACGCCTGCGGAATCAATAGCTCTCGCTATCTCCGCGGTGGAAAACTGTGGACCCGTGAATGCATGCTTCATCACAAAAGACCGTGGCCGACCCAGCGTGTGGTGTAAAACCCAGTAGGCCGCACCGAGTGCCGTGCCGTCGTCGCCAGCGGCGGGCTGGACAAAGACCTCGCGAAACGGAGTGCGACCCAAGACCAAACCATTGGCGACGGAATTCAGTGCCACGCCTCCGGCCAGGCACAACCGGTCGCTTTCGCATTGCTTGTGCAGGTGCAACAGCACATGAACATATACCCGTTCCAAGCACGCCTGCAACGAACGGGCAAGATCCTTGTCTCGCTGTGTCAATTCCCCGTGGCGAACGCGCGGCGAACCGAATCGCCTGATGAACTCCTGCGAGAACAACGGCGCCACATTCGGTCGCCCGTCGCCGTCAAACGAGTAGTCCACTCCCTCGGTGTGGTGTACAAACCAATTCAGGTTCAGCCGGAAGCGACCTGCGTCCTCCAGATGCACCAGGTCATCGAAGAAGTCGCGATACACATCTTCGCCGTACGGGGCCAGGCCCATCACCTTGCCCTCGTCGCCATACTGGTCGTACCCGATGAACTGGCAGACCGCCGTGTACACAACTCCCATCGAATGCGGAAAAAGCGTGCGATCTAAAATCCGGATTGAGTTCCCTTCGCCCACTCCGGTCATTGTGGAGGCAAAGTCGCCAAAGCCGTCGATCGAGAGCAGTGCAGCTCGGTCGAATGGCGACACCAGAAAGGAACTGGCCAGGTGTGCCAGGTGGTGTTCAATGTGGTGAATCCTGGCCGGCATGGTTTGAGGGGCAAAGCCAAGCGATTTTTCCAGCAATTGCGGGACTGAGGCCACTTCGGCTCGCAAATGGAGTCTCTGTCGGGCGAGTCGCGGCATGCGCGGCAAATGGCGCAGTGCATATCCTAATTTGGCAAGCAAGTTCGCCTTACCATCGCGTGCTATGGCCACATGCGCGATATCCTGCGGCTGGGCCCCCGCCATGCGCAGGCACTCCCGAACCGCCAATTCTGGGAACCCGGCGAAGTGCTTAATTCGATTGAGCCGCTCTTCCGCAATCGCGGCAACCAACCGGCCCGTGTCACCATCCACCAGCACTGCTGAGGAGTCCGCGTGAAACGTGTTCAAACCAAGTATGAGCATTTGCACTCTCGAAAATTCACAAACTAACCGCGCATGCCTCGCGAACCCTCAAATCGTCCGTCGCTTGGTTCGCGGTCATTCGGTTCTGCTTCGCCCAGGTCAATAGGTTTAGCAGGCCAAGGACATCGCTCGAACGAACCCCCGCTCGTGTCGCCCCAAAATTGTTCCAAAGCGATTGGACACCCGCCGGGTTCAATCCAACATTCGCGAGGAGCATCTCATCGCTCAGCACACCCGCCACACGGTCCCGCAGCGCCTGCCGCAACCAGTATTCCCAGGGCAAGACAAACCCCATTTTGGGCCGCCGCAGCACTTGCTCAGGCAAACTAACGGGCAAAGCATCTACCAAGAGTCCTTTGATCCTGCTGGATCGGCCTGGTGTCACTTTGAGGTGTCCGGGCAGCCGCGCGACTGACTCGACCAACCGATGGTCCAGCAACGGGACCCGGACCTCGAGTGCATGTGCCATGCTCATTTGGTCGGTATCGCGCAGCAACATGTTGGCCATGTAGAGTGAAAGTTCGAGCAGAGAGTGGGCATTCACCGCGTCCAGATTTTGCACTGCATCGGCGAGTTCAAGCAGCAAGGCCGGCGGGAGCGGTACATTCGTCAAGTCGCTTGCCGCACTGGCCAGCGATGCCCGGCGATCGGGGAGCATGACCTGCCGGAAAATGGAATAGCGTTCCAGCCGAGAGCCGTTGCAGCGGGCCAGCGCCTGCATTTTCTGTGAACGAATGCCGCCAAGATTCAGCATTCCCATGACGCGGCCCATCAGGTTGGCCGCCAATCGGACAACTCGCCCCTCGAGCCGAGCGGTCTGTCGGAAGTATGAATAGCCGGCAAATAGCTCGTCTCCACCCAATCCAGAGAGGGCCACCTTAACTCCAGCATCCCGCACCGCCTGAGAAATGAAGTAAGTGTTCAAGCCGTCAATAGATGGTTGATCATAAGCAGCCAGAGCCTGCTCGAATTCGTCGAGCACTTGTTCGGGCCTGAGTCTCAGCTCCGAATGTTCTGTATGGAATCTCGACGCAATTGTTCGCGAGTGCCGCGACTCATCCAGATCGCGTTCGCCAAACGACACCGAGAAAGTCCGTACGCGGTGTCCTTGGCTTGCAAGTACAGCCACGATGCTGCTCGAATCAATGCCCCCTGAAAGAAAGACTCCCACGGGCACGTCCGACAACATGCGGAGCCCAACAGCCTCTTGAAGTACGGGCCTCAGTTCATCCACCGCATCCGCATAGCTCGGTTCCGGCCCACCCTCTTGACCGAACGGCGGACGCCAATAGCGCACACGTTCGGGCTCGACGTGATCTGCGTCCGAAGCCAAGTCGAAGCACCAGGATTCGCCCGGCATCACGCTATCGACATCGGCAACCAAAGTCCAAGGTGCTGGCACTGAACCAAACGCCAAATACGAATCAACCGCGCGAGAATCGAAGCGTCGAGCGATCAATCCAGACGCCAGCAACGCGCGAATCTCAGAGGCAAAAGCCCATGTGTCCGTGCCGACCCGTGCTACATAAAGCGGCTTGATTCCCAACCGATCTCGCACCAGCCACAGCCTGTGTCGGCGGCCATCGTACAGGGCAAACGCGAACATGCCCCGAAGCCGATCCAACAGCCCGTCGCCAAATTCTTCCCAGCCGCGCAGGATTGTCTCGGTGTCACTGCTCGACCGAAACGAGCCAGAACCAAACTGCTGCCTAATGTCCTGGTGGTTGTAAACTTCGCCGTTATAGGTAATCCACGACCCACTCTCCGGATCATCCATGGGCTGATGCCCGGCGGAACTCAGATCGAGAATCGCGAGTCGCGTGTGGACCAAACCGAGTCGATAGCCGACCGGTAGCGTCACCAACTCCAGCCCCTCATCATCGGGACCGCGATGACGCAACCCCGCGCGCATTGCCACCAAGGGCGGCTCTATGTCCCGCTTTGAACTTGACGTCAGTATTCCTGCAATTCCGCACATAAGCGATCGAGGAAGATGTGAACGACAACTACTGAGTCACAGGTGAACCGTCCGCGCTTTGGGAAACTTGAGCTTCGGAACTGAGCGAAGTGACAGTCCGGGCTAATTCATGCGCTAACAACTTCGCACCCGGTTCTGAAACATGAACGCCCGTAAAATAAAATAATGACTCGATAGTCTCGTGACTCTCGAAGACGGATCGCGGGTCGCATACGGCGACTTTTAGCTCGCGCATCCAATCGGCGGCACGCGCTGAATAGCGCAGTACATTGCGGTTCCGTGCGATATCCAACCGCCCAGCCTCAATGACAAAGATTGGAAGCCCGCCGTTCTCGCGGATCAACTCCACCATGCGTGCCAGCATGAGTTTGTAATTTTGAAAGGTCCACGACGAAACAAAATCGGCATCCGATTCCATATCGGATTGGTTCTGATGCTCATCGGCCGTCTCCACTTCTTTGCCCCCTGGCTGAGTGCGTGCGGCGAGTTTTGGCTTGATTTCGTAATCGTAGAACCGGGCCAAAACCGAATTCCGCTTGAGCCAGCGACATTGGTCGAGGTTCTTGGAGATCACTCCGAAGCGCTGCTGGAGCAATAAATCGTCGAGCTGATAACCCGAGTGTTGCAGCCAGAACGCGTTGCTGTCCTCGTTCACTCCCACATAGAGTACGACCACATCGGGTTTGAGGGCGGGCAGATCGCGTTTTGCCCTCACGAAAAGATGCCCAAGACTCCAGGCGATGTGCCCGCCGTTCAAAACCTGATCTTGTTCGTGACCTGGAGTGGTCCTCAGTTCTTTTTGAAGTTGTTCGGGCCAAGTTTGGCCGTCCGCAAGGTTGTAGCAGTAGGTCGATGATCCGCCGTAGCAGATGACGCGCAGCGATCCGGACGGTTTCGGGTCCAGGACATCTTCGGTCCCGCGGAACCCAAAGTTATTGGTCTGCGTGTGTGTGTTGTAACTGTTGGAAGCATGGATTGCACCGAGTTCCGAATCATACTTCCACAGGCCGTAGGATTTTCCCGCAACGCCGTGGCGCGACCAAATGTATGCCCGCCCCATGGCCTCGGGAAGCGCCACGACGCTCAGGAAGGCAAAAGCGAGCAGCCCAACCCGAATAAGCCAAATGCGGGCCCGGCCCATTTCACAAACCGGTTTATCCGTCTTGCCGAGCAATGATTCCTGCGTCATCCCATCCTCTGCAGCGATTCGAGGTCACAGCCACCGCCGGATCGCTTGATCCAAAAAGTGTCTGTGTCGTTTTTCTTTCTCAGCTTCAGCGGGTCGAGGGCCCAAACGATCGGAACGAGAATCGGAATGATCAGGAGGTAACAAATTGAAAAGAGGAGTGTCGTGACGACCAGGTGAAGGAGTTTCGCAAAGGCCATCCACCAGGAGTACGTCGTTCGGAAGCAGTGGACCGCACTGGCAAATGCAAGTAGGCAAAAGAGCACGGTCAGAAACCGGACCATGCCGTGACTGGCTGGCACCAGTTCATTTCGGCCGAGTGCAATCATCGCAGCGGCGCAAACTAGAAAATTCGCCGTTGCGATTCGGATGGCAGTCGAACCCACAAGTTTGTTCGGGCTCATGGTTAGCTTACAGCAATGGATAAATGAATGGCGCGAGGGGGCCGGTGAGTGTCGCGAACACAAGCAGGCCACCCAGCGAAAGCAGAACAATCAAGAGCGGCAACAACCACCACTTCTTGTCGCGCCGTGCGACGAACATGATGTCGGCGAAGAGTTGGCCAAACCAACTCCTGCGGGCCGGCAGGGTCTGACGCTTAGTTGACTGCGGGCTGGACGATTCGCTCGTGGTGTGCATGATGGTGGGAGTCTCCTATCTTGGCATCATCTCGTTTCACTGGTGTAATCTGGCTTGGTTGCTTCTTGGCCCAAACCACGAAAAAGCCTGGAAAATAAGCGCCTCGGCGCAATGCGGCCGTCGAATTTGCTTCGAGCCCTCGCTCAATATCGAACAGCCGCGAATTCGCCGTGATAGGTCGGAAACTGTTGATGCTCGTTGCCTCGACCGCCAGCCCTTCCGACCGCAGTAACTGCTCAATTTCCTGGAATGTGTGCTGAGTTTCGTGAGGGTGCAAAACCTGGTCGCGAAACCAGGAGAGCATGTGCGTCTCGTCGGTGATGTCTGGGTTCAGCCGGCGAAATTCGGCCAACAGCACTTTCTCGGCGGCGCCCGCCTGAGCCAGCTTGGCAAAATGATCCAAGAACGGCCGGCGGCCAAAGAGGTGATACAGGCCGAGGTGCAGGTAGCCGCCGGGTGCTACCCAGTTGATCGCTCGGCGAATCGCCGCATGACAATCGGCAGTGTGGTGCAGCACGCCAAGCGAGTTAACGACGTCAAAGGCCCGGTCAGGTTCGAAGTCGAAAACGTCGGCCTGAATGAAGTCGGTCGAACCGCCGTCGGGCATCAGGCGAGCAACCGCCCGAGCCTGCTTTAGCACGACGGGGTTGATATCCAAGCCCGTCACGTGGTGTTCGTAGTAGTAGGCACATGAGTTGACGAACCAGCCGGCACCACAGCCGACGTCGAGCACTCGCGCGCCTTGAAGAGCCTGGAGGTGTTTGTGCAGCACAGGGTACGCCTTGAGCCGGTTCTGCCGCAGCAATTCCATCGATGTGTCCACGGCGTTCGAGTAGTAGTTAAACGGCAGTTCCTTGTAGAAGCTCAAGACTTTTTGGCCTGTGTCGAGCGAACTGGCCGCGGGAAATCCAGTTTCCAAAATCGACGCCCGCCGTGATTGTCTTGTCCCGGCATCCGCGCCGATCTGTTGCTCAAGGTTGTCGCTGCGTGCGTATCCTGAAGCAGCGTCTACGCCGGCAACCGGCTTCGCGAGGATCAGGTGGTTTCCGAGCACGAGTGCGTCAATGTCTGTGTTCACAAAACAGTTGTAAGCATCCGCGGGAGTACACACGATCGGTTCACCGCGCACGTTGAAGCTGGTGTTGAGTGCAACCGGGACGCCGGTGCGAGCACCCAATGCCTTAACAACGCGGTAATACAAGGGGTTCACGTCCTCGGTGATTGTCTGCACGCGTCCACTGCCGTCTTCATGCGTGACCGCGGGAATCCGGCTCCGCATATCCGGCCGAACTGCCGGGACCTTGAGCATGAACGGCAACCCGGTTCCCGCGTTGACATCGAAGTACTCGTGAACGTGTTCGAGCGGCACGACGGGGGCAAACGGGCGGAAGTACTCGCGGTATTTTATTTTTGTGTTGATGATCGCTTTCATTTCGGGGTTCGTAGCATCGGCCAGAATGGACCGGGCGCCCAGCGCACGCGGCCCTACTTCCATGCGCCCTTGAAACCACCCCACCACTTTGCCGGCCGCGATCATGTCCGCCACTTGTTCGACGAGATCATCGTCGTTCAGCGGGCGATGATCGATATTCTTCAGCTCAAGAAAATCACGGATGTCCTGGCCGGTAAATTCTGGGCCAAAGTACGCATGCTTCATCTCCACGCACGGTGGATCCTGAAACACGTTTTGCGAGACCAAGAGCGCGGCCCCGAGCGCCCCACCATCATCGCCCGCGGCTGGCTGAATCCAGACGTTTTTGAAGATGCCTTCTTTTTCAATTCGCCAATTCGCCACGCTGTTCAGCCCGACGCCGCCGGCGATAACCAGATTATCCGACCCGCTACTACGCCGCGCCTCGCGAGCAAGGTTCAGGATCATTTCCTCAACCACCGCCTGACCGGACCGCGCGAGATCCTCATGCTGCTGCTCGATCGGTTCTTTAGGATCACGTCGAGGGAAGCCAAGCAGTTTTTCCCATCGGCGATGGTTTGCCGTCCATCGCGACGAAAAATGATGCGCGAAGTACTCCATGTTCAGCCGGAAGCTTCCGTCCGGCTTCATTTGCACAAGCTTGTGGAATTCCGCCAGATACTTCGGCTCGCCGTAGGGTGCCAACCCCATGACCTTCCATTCCCCATCGTTCACTTTGAAGCCGAGGTAACTCGTCAGCGCGGAATAGAGCAACCCGATCGAGTGCGGGAAATGGATGGCCCGATCCAGTTGAATCTCACGGCCTCGCCCCACGCCGATCGTGGTCGTCTCCCATTCGCCCACGCCATCCACCGTGAGAATCGCCGATTCCTGAAAAGGGCTGCAGTAGAATGCGGATGCGGCATGACTCAGATGATGTTCCGAAAACAAGATCGACCCACGGTAGCCGGGCAAGTGTTTCTCGATCGTTCGATACACATTGAACTTGGAGGTCAAAAACGCCGGTAACCGTCGAGTGAAGGTTGCAAAGCTGAACGGCCATGTCGCGACCAGCGTCTCGACGATGCGCATGAACTTGGTCAGCGGCTTTTCATAAAACACAATCGCGTCCAGGTCGTTGATCGAATTCAAATTTCCGGCGTCGAGACAATACTCGATCGCCTGCTTTGGAAATTCATTCGTGTGCTTGCGCCGGCAAAACCGCTCCTCGGCCGCAGTCGCAATGATCCGACCGTCGCGCACTAGCGCTGCAGCACTGTCGTGGAAGAAGAAACTCAAGCCAAGCGTGGTTGCCATAATCGTGTTACGCTGTAGTCTCGCTCAGAAGATTGTCAGCAATTTCCAACGACCACGTGAAACTAATGCAATGTAGGGCAATTGAGTCTGAACTTCGGTTTGTCATGCCAATCCGCGGCTGGCAAGTTGGAGCGCGGCCTCCTGAAAGTGGTCGGCCGATTGCGCTTCGCGCGACCAATCAATGAGTTCGCGCATCCCGTTGGTGAAACTGAAACGGGGTCTGTATCCAAGCAGACGAGTGATCTTGTCGATATCTGCGACACAATGACGCACGTCTCCCTTACGAAACTGCCAGGTGACTTGCGGTTGGATGTGCCTGCCGCACACCTCCGCGAGGCTACTGGCAACTTGCAGAATGCTAACGGCCTCGCCGCTCCCTACATTAAATACCTCGCCGTTGGCTGTGTCGTTTTCCATTGCAAGCAGATTTGCTTGAACGACATCATGCACACTTACAAAGTCGCGAGTTTGCAGACCATCTTCGTAGACCACTGGTGGCTGATCGTTCTTGATTCGGCTGATGAAAATAGCCGCCACGCCCGTGTACGGATTGGAAAGCGACTGGCGGGGGCCATACACGTTGAAGTATCGCAGGGTCACTGTCGGCAACCCATACGTTCGGCCGAACACCATCACCATTTCTTCCTGGTCCTTCTTCGTGATGGCATAGATGGAGTTGCAAAGTTGCGTGGCCGATTCGGGAGTCGGGGCCGGCTGAACGTGTCGGCCACAACGAGGACAGTGGATTTCCCAATCGCCGGCCGCCATCTGCTCGGCGGTTCGCAACGGCGGGCGTAACGGGCCGTCGCGATCGCAAACGTAAAGCCCCTCTCCGTAGCTCGACATCGAACCTGCAACTATCAGTTTCGTACACTCGTGCCGATTGTTGGCAAGAATATCCAACAGGTTCGCGGTCCCAAGTGTGTTAACTTCCACGTACTGGCGTATCTGATATTGCGATTGGCCCACGCCAACCATCGCGGCCTCGTGGAAAATCACTTCGGCGTTCAGTACGACTTCCTTCAGCGAGTCATAGCTCAGCACGTCACCCCAAATGTAACGCGCACCCTGATGCAAATATCCTGGAAGCCCTCGGCCGTGTACTTGCTCCTCAAGATTGTCGAAGACCACGACATCATGACCGCGGTCCACCAACGCATCCACGAGAAACGAACCAATAAAGCCGGCACCGCCTGTAACGAGTACTCGCCTGCTCATCGTACTCCTTGCAATCAGATGAAAACGCTAGCGCACCACTTGCCCGGAGGCGCGCATCCCCACGGCGGAATTCGACCTTTCGGTGTCGAGACCGACGTACTGGCTGGCCAATATTTCTTCCAGTTTAATGTCGACCAGGAGCCGGAACCAAAAACCCTGCAGAAAATGGAAGATGAATCCCTGTTTGCCGTCTAAAAACCCCAGGCGAAGAAAATACCTGTAGAAGAAATACATGAACGGTCGGACAAAAAGCGGAAGCCGGTACCACATGGATTTTAACCAGAGAACTCGATCGTCTGCATTCCCAAAAAACCGCGGTTGCCGCAAATACTCCAGGTCGCCGTTGCGTCGCTTCAGTTCTTCCAACGCCGACTCGGTCGCAAACTTGTTGTGCTTCTCGATCCAGAACCCAATGGACGATTCATTCACGTTGTCTTCGATAATGTCGCAAGATAATCGCGACGATTGACCGCAAACGTAAAAGCGATAATCGAATTCGTGGTCGTCACAGCGTGCGGCCCCTCGGCGAAAAACTTTCAACATGTACTTCGGATAGTATCCGCCGTGTCGAATCCATTGGCCGCGAAACACCTGCCGCCGCTTGACGAAATAACCCGCGACCCCAGCCGGTGCCTTACGTAGGGATTCACCCAACTCACTGGCGAGCTCCGGTGTGACCCGGTGATCGGCATCCAACGCGAGTATCCAATCGAATTGAAATGGCAAGTTTTGAATTGCCCAGTTTCGTTGCGCGCTATGTCCCTCGAATCGGTTTTGAATTACGCGAACTCCGTAGCGGGTCGCGATTGCCAACGTCTGGTCGCTGCTGAACGAGTCGACCAGAAAGATTTCGCCCGCCCATTCCACTAAACTGGCCAAGCACGCCTCGATGTTGCGTTCTTCGTTGTAGGTGAGAATAAAGACTGAAATGGGCACACGGCACTTCGTTGGGGCCTGTTGGGATTCGTTTAGGCTCATCTGCTGTACGGTCTGTAAGAAGATGTTGGCGTCAGTTCCGGGCCAGGGGCTTCGGAGGTCGGGCAGCCGTCGAGCACCCAGTAGTAGCGTTGCATTAGGACCTGCACAATTTCTCGCCACGCAAAGTGCTGAAGACACCATTGCTTTCCATGCTCGGCGGTTTTCGGCGCCACGGTGCTTGCAAGCAGCACCGCCAGGTTGCGCCGCCATTCGTCGACGTCCAGCGGCGCAATATGGCCCAACCCCGACTGCACCGCCGCGTCCGCCAGGTCCACCTGGGGTGACAGTAGCACGCGGGTGCCAAAAGTCAGTGCTTCCAACGCGGCTATGCCAAAATTCTCGTGCTCACTGGGTAGAGCAAAGAGGCTGGCTTGCTGAAGTATCGCGGCTTTTTCCCTACCGGTTACCAAACCTAAGCGAATGATCCGGTTTGATTCTTGACCCGCAAGGACTTGATTAGAAATGCGGGACCACAATCCCTCCTCGTCCGGCCCTGCCACAACGAGTTTATACTCCGCAGGAGCACCAACCAGAAAAGCTTGAACGAGCAAGTCGAGCCGCTTTTTGCGATGCAGGCGTCCTAGAAACAAAACGTATGGTGACCCGTTCAATGCCGGACACAGGCATTTGACAACAGCCTCTGCATCATCGGCAGGGCACATGTGCTCCTCAGGTTCAATACCGTTCGGCAATACGAAAAACTGCTTGTGTCCTTGTGGCCAACTATCGTGACATTCATTCTCCGAGGTGTAGTGCCACGCGGTACATGCTTGTCGGACCATTCGGCCCCAAGTTGAAAGATAGACGAGCTTCCGCCAACGGGAACGACATAGGCTGTAGCTATAAAGGTGTCCGCACGGCTTTAGGACGACAGGAACCTTAGCCTTGAACGCTTCGCGAAGCGTAACGTGAACAGGATATGTGAAGATGGAATGTACGTGAACCAGATCACTTTTACGGATTAATCGACGAACTGTGGAAAGAAACATTCGTGAATAGGCAAGGCGATCGGACCCCCAAACTTCGGTTCTCTCGCTGGAGACTCCAGCAGCGAGCTCAATGGGCCGCTCGCCATGTCGCTCGCCTTGGTCCGTTGTGAGCACTGCAACTTGATGCCCCATTTCCCGTTGGTGTCGTGCAAGCGCACGAACGCTTGTCGAAGGCCCACCACGCTCGTAAGTCAGTCCTGGAATGACGTGGAGTATCCTCATCGATCAGTGAACAACGCCGAATTCAAACGCTCTTGAAAGTGGCTGGCTGAAAAACCCTGGCGATACCGCAGCTCTGCCGCGTGAGACCATTGATTCCAAGCATCATCGTCTGTCAACAACCGACAAAGAGCGTCCGTCAATTCCGCAGAGTTGGACGGATTGACGGCCAGTCCGGCCTCGGGGGGATTGATGACCTCTTGCCCGGCATCGCAGGTACTCACCAGGCATGGTTTGCCCATCCGCATCGCTTCCAGGTAAACAAGTCCGAAGCCTTCACCGCGGCTGGGCATGGCAAGACAACGGCAGTCGCCGAGCAGTTGCTGCTTTTGGGCTTCGCTGATCTTTCCGAAAAAGCGGACTCGATCCCGGAGTCCCAAATCGCTCGCTTGCCGCTCCAATTCCGGACGCAGGTCTCCGTCGCCGGCGATCCAAAGCTCTGCCGCATGGAACCGGTCGAGCACGCGGGGCCAGATGGATATTAGTTCCCGGTGTCCTTTGTAGTCTTCGCTCTTTAGCATGCGGCCGATCATAAGTGCTATTGGCCCTTTGGACGACGGAACCTCACCTTGGGCAATCGGCGAATTACAACCGAGATGAACTACGCGGTGTTCCCGATTCGCGAATTGATTGTTGAACTCCAGGAATCGCTGCCAAGTGAAAGCGCTGTTGGTCAAAAATAGCCCCACGCGGTTCATCAGCCGCTTTTGCCAAAATCCGAGCCGTTTCCATGCCTCAATTCCGTGCAGGAACAGTGCTACGCGGGAGTTGCCTGTGCGCATCAATGGAAGCAACCGGAGCATGTCGATGTGCCAGACGCACACTACCGAAGCCTTCCACGATCGCGCGATTACTTCGCGAATCAGACCGAGCCGTGTTTTGCCGATAACGCACTTTGAAGTCGTGGCACCAATTTCCGATTCATCAACCTGGCCATAAACGACGAGTGCCGTGGCCTGGCCATGGTGCTTAGCGTGCGATCCGATTCCCTGCCAGGCAATGTGTCCGCTGAGTTGCACGCCGCCCAGGCTCGGACCCAAGAGTCCTGAAAAGACACCGACCGCCAAGGAATTCGGAATCAATTTGGTACTCGGAGAGGCCAATCAGCTCAGTCCGTGGTGAAGTTTTGTAGCCGGTTGCACCAGTCGAATGCGGGACTGACTGGATGAAACGCCAGTCCATCGGTTCACCGCGATGCACAAAATGGCGTAGGCAGGAATGGCCGCAACAATTCCAAAAAACGAACCACCCACATTCAGAAGTGGCTGGCCTGAAACAAACCACAAGGCAAACCGGTGCCAATCTCGGGCCATCAGATACCGGCCGGCAATTAGATCAACAAAACCAATGGCCGTGCCGATGACGATGAACCCTACGAGAACTCCGAACCGATCGAAATTGATAAACAATTCGAGCACGTTGCCAATGCCTACGCTTGTTCCAGATGGAAACTCTAACCTCGTGAAGCGTGCGACATAATCTCCGCTCCCCGAAAGGACGGGCTTTCCGGGCCAAACAGCCCGCGGAATCAAAGCCAGGAAAGCCATCGAAATCGTCTCGCCGTTGGCAAGGGCGACGTTGCCGCAATCGATCTGTTGCACCGCCCTTCCGACCAAATAATTTTGATTTAGCCGCGTTTCAATCGCCTCCAGATGGCTATCCTGTCGTGTATCGAACCACTCCCATTCTTGAGTGATGGATGAAATTACCTCCACACGTTGTTCAATTCGCTGCCCGCCCCAAACCGCGAGGCGTATCTCTCCACGCATTCGCATATAGTTGGGATACAAAGAAAGTCCCAACAGGACACACCCAACGAACCCCAACACGATTGTCCGTCGGGGGCGATATCGCACTAGCAGGAACGTGGCTACCGAAATGCACGCCGACACGCTCGATGCCACGAATCCACGCAGGACCACGTCAAACGTTATCGTGATCGATGACGAGGCCGCTACTAGCCATGACTTGAAGATTCGACCGGCCCGCCAATTGACCCACCAGAGCAGGCAGAAGCCCGCGACAGCCAGCGCGAGACCACCGCTGAGTATTGCACCAAGCGTTGGGATGCGACTCAAAAGCGCGGCCGGTGTAAAAGTGATAATCAGCCCCACAATAATCCAGTGCCTTGCCAGATCAGATCCCATTTCGCGTTGAATCGGCTGAGGCATCTTCGGAAGCAGCATGCGATACAAATTTGGGGCAATTAGCATACTGCCAATCGCAAGACCAGCGATTGCGTAGCCGGTGATCTTGAATCCCAAAACCGTTTCATTCAAATTCAACTTTTCGTGCCAGGGAAAAAGTTGGATCGCGGCTGCAATCCAATGAATCAGCCAAAAGTCAAATGCGTAGGCGAGAGTCAATCCTACGACGGGACTTTTGCGGCTCCACGATTTAGCCAAGATGCAGCCCATCACGACGAGCCACATGGCGAGCACCAGTACATAATCCGAGTCAATTTCAGCCATGGGCAGCTATTGCCATACTACGCTCATTCGCTGCAACCTGATGCCACAGCGACTCAATCTCCTTGATCCTTACCTCGATGCCATTTCGTTTGGTCAGGGCGAACCCATTGGCCGCTATGCGACCTGCGTGATCTGGGTGGTCCAAGACCCAGTCGACTTTTTCACGCAGTTCCGTGGGTGAAGAGAAGAAGATCGCCTGCTCGTCCTCGCGAAAAAGCCCGTGCATCTCTGGTGTCCGTTCGGTCAGCATCAAAGTCCCGCAGGCCACGATCTCAAAATTTCTCAGGTTGTGGCCCATCATGTTTTGTGGCCGCATGAGGTTAATCGCGATTCGGCCTGAACCGAAGAGCCGCGGGAGGTCCGTGTAGCGGTTCATCGCCACATAAAACTTTCTCAGATCGACTCGAGCACGTCGGACCCAGTCTTTTGTGCCCCAGATGCCGAGCCGAACGTGACTGATCGCCTGCAAGTATTCTTCGCGCTTTCCACTGTCGTCCCAATTGGCCGGGAACACGACGTCGTATTCCGGCCGATCCTGTGGTTGCGGAAACAAGAACTCGGAGTCACAACAAAATGGATGATACACCGGCAGCCGAATGCCGGAGTTCTTAAGTTGTTCGACCAGGGCATGGCTCCAGATCAATACCGAATCCCACATCGCCATCGAGTTTGCTTGCCATGCGTTGCGGTGCGTGTGATGCGCATCGAGCGGGTTATCGGTGCAAAACAGAAAGATGGGGGCCAACTGCTTGAGCCGTCCGACCGTCACGGGATCCAGCAGTTTCGCATCAAGTGCAAAAACCAGATCGGGTTGAAACGATTCACCAGCCGCTTTGACCTTCTTGTTAAACACTCGCAAGAACGCCGGTCGTGCCACGCGCATGGCAAGTCTCGATGCTCGCGAATTCTGCTGGCGGACCAGCCAGATGTCCTCAAACACACAAGTTGCCACTTCGCAACCGTGACTGCGGAACCCGCGAGCGTACAATTCCTCGGTGCGGCCGACCTGCAGAGAATTTCCGACTACCAGAACTCTTTTCATGTTTCGCAAGCGACCGACATGGCTGGATGATTTTGCGGTTGAATTTCGACAGGCTCGCTCTTTCCCTCTTGCAACATCGCGGCCCAAATCTCCGCCTGCTGACAAATGCTGAACTGATCGTGGGCGCGGCGAATGGCCCTGGAGCGAATGGCGATAAGATCGCCTTCCGATGCGGTCAGCAGTTGACAGAGCAGCCGCGCGAGCGCCGGCCGGTCGCCCGCAGGAAACACAAAACCGGCGTCACCGATCAATTCCGGAATCGTTCCGCTGGTGCTGCCAACCACTACCTTGCCACACGCCATCGCTTCGGGAACGACCCGACCATATTGCTCCTTAATCGTTCTCCCAGATACCGAAGGCAGCGCTATAATGTCGGCCGCATTCATGTAGTTCGGCATGTTCTCGTGCGTCGCGTCGAAGTACACGACCCGGTCTTGAATTCCCAGCGAGTTCACAAGTTGATCGAGCATTCGAACGAAGGGCGAGGAGTATGTGTCGAACTTGTCGATGAGCAACTGCCACTCCAAGTCCTTTAGCGTGGCGAGTGTCTTTAGCAAAACATCTACGCCCTTCTCGGGCACCAGCCGGCCAATGTAGGCGACAGTCCGTGCCGTTAGACCCAATTGACGCCGCGTGGCCGCCACGATCTCGTCATCTTGGGGTCGAAACAATTCCGGATCAAACCCGATTGGCACCTGCGTCACTCGCCCCTCGAAGCCAAGGCTTGTCAGGGCCCGTGTTCCGTCGCGGCTGATCGTGAATACGTGATGAATCCTGTGACGAACCCGCCGCAACATGGCCCATGTCAGGACGCTTCCAAATGCCTGTGGCAGCCTGCCTCGTGCGAGCCGACCTGCCGCCTCGCGCAGGTAACGCCGTTCGAAGTTCTCACACGTCAGTACCCAAATCTTGGTGCCGGTTCCGTGAACGCAGCGAATCACTTCCAAGACAAGTCGCGTGGCGGGATCGCCGTCGATCAGTACGTGCGTGGGTTTCAACCGCGCGATCACGTCCTCGAGCCCATCCAGTCGGAGCACTCGCGGATGAGAGCCCGATGGCTCCAATTGTGTAACCGGAATCGGCTCTTCCGCCGTCGGCTGGCATGGAATGCGACTTTTGCCCGCATTGCAATATGCCGGCACTACCAAATGGACGTTGACTCCGAATCGTTCCGCGAGGTGCCGGTAGACCGCTCGATTTACCGCCGTGACACAAGGAGGTGAAACAGCCAGCAACCTGGGTGGTCGTGGTCGGTCAGAGGCTTGTGTTAGTGACAGGGTCATGCAACTTTGCGGCGATACCATTCCACAGTTCGGTTGATTCCGTCGATCAACGGTACGCGAGGTGACCACCCCAGCTCATCAGTCGCCGCAGACGAGTCGCAATACATTTCCCAGGTCTCGTCGGGACGATAAGGAATCGCACCAAACCGCACCCGTTCCATGACTTTTTCATCGACGGCTCGCACGATGGTTTCGATCAGCGTTCGCAACGTGATCACCTGTCCGCTGCCAATGTTATACGTGCGAACAGGGCACGGCAGGGGCCGCAGGGCCGCGTGGATAAAGGCAGCCACATGGTCGTCGACAAAAGCATAATCCCGAAGCTGAGCCCCCTCGGTCACACGCACTTCTTCACCGCGCAACAGGGACAGAATAGTGAGAGGAATGATTCTTCCCGCATTGTCGGCCGGCCCGTACGGTCCGAACGGACGCAGGATCACAACTTCGCGATCGCCGCGGCGGCCCAGCGCCGACAATAGAACTGCCGCCGCATTTTTTGTCGCAGGATAAAACCACTGGGGCCGGCAGATCTGGTCTTCGCGTATCGGCCCTCGGCATTCTCCGTACTCGCCGCACGAGCCGGCATACACCAGCCGACATCGCTGGCCCTCCAGAGCACGCCACAAGTTCCAAGTGCCTTCCACGTTGACCTGAAAAATTGCCGGATCATCTTTTTCGCCGTACACCGCGCCGTAGGCACCCAGGTGAAAAACAACGGCCGGCCGTGACTGGGCGACCGCGTTTTGCAAACTGTCCAGATCAGTAAGATCACCAAGATGCCAAGTGACGGCCGGGCACGGAATCCGCGTGGTTCGACTGGGGTCCCGCCGAAGCGCGTGTACCACAGCGCCGCGGCGGGCAAGCTCAACCGCCAAGTGCGATCCTAGAAAGCCCGTGGCACCGGTGAGAAAAACCGGCATGCCGGCCATTTCTGGTTCAACCGTGTCGCAGGGACCAATCATAAGGTATTCGGTCGCTAACCGGGTCGAGTCGCTCGATTTCATCGGCGCGGTGGGGAATCGTGGCACAGTTTGCCACAAGCGAAACTTTCTCGCCGATCCCCTTGAACCCGTTCCAAACGCGGGCGGGCACCGTTACGAGGCAGTAGTTGGCCTCTCCTACATAGAGTTCCATGAGTTGGCCGGCAGTTGCCGAGCCGGGCCGGTCGTCGTACAAAACGAGCTTAATCATGCCGACGGGCACGGCGTAGTTCAGGGTCATTTCGTGGTGCAAGTGCCAGCCCTTGATCACGCCAGGGTAGACGCAACTGAAGTAGATTTCGCCAAATTGCTCGAAGTGCGGCGCGTCGTTTCTCAACATGTGCAGGATCATGCCGCGTTCGTCCGCGATGCGTCGCAGCGGAATGACGCGAACTCCGTCGATCGTCGGTTCGTTGCACTTTCGCGGGGTCACTGGAGTTCGGCTCCTGAATATGCTTCGATCTGTCGCCGGCACCACGCGGCCATGTCGGCACCAGAGTAGAACGCCCGATACCACTCGACCGTGTGCCGCATGGTGGTGGCGAAATCCCAGCGGGGACGCCAGCCGAGGATGCTTCGTGCCTTGTCGGTACAGAGCCGCAAGAGGCCGGCCTCGTGCGGAGCCTTCGAATCCCGGCCGTCAACCCACTTGCCCGATCCCCAATGCCGAAGAAGTTCTTCCACAACTTCCTGAACCGTGCGAGCATTTTCCGGCATTGGTCCAAAGTTCCATGCGTCTGCAAAGCGAAGGCGATCTTCGGTGGAAGGAGCAAGTAACCGGCAGCCAAGCTCCAAATAGCCGGAAAGCGGCTCGAGAACGTGTTGCCACGGTCGTACGGCAAACGGGTTTCGCACCAGGATCGGCTCATCGGATGCCAAGGCGCGGATGCAATCGGGGACAATTCGATCGCAGGCCCAGTCGCCCCCGCCGATTACGTTGCCGGCCCGAACACTGGCCAACGTCCCACGAGCATTGACGCCGCCAAAGCTGCGCCGCCACGCCGACACCAGTAACTCTGCAGCTCCTTTCGATGCACTGTACACATCGCGCCCGCCGAGCTGATCCGTCTCGCGATAGCCGAACACCCACTCCTGATTCTCGTAACACTTGTCGCTTGTGATCACGATCGCCGCCACAGGCGTCTGGCTCAATCGGACTTGTTCCAAGACATTGGCCGTTCCAAGCACGTTTGTCTGAACAGTGGTTAGCGGATCTCGGTAGCTCTCGCGAACGATCGGCTGGGCGGCGAGGTGAAAGACCACGTCTGGCCGTACTTCGCGCCACACCGATTGCAAGCGGGCGAAATCGCGAATATCCCCCTCGCGATGCTCGACACAGCTTGCCAGACTGACGGCTTCAAAAAGCGCAGGCCGCGTGGTCGGCGGCAGCGCGAAGCCGAAAACTCGGGCACCAAGCTGGTTCAACCAAAACGTCAGCCAACCGCCCTTGAAGCCGGTATGGCCGGTCACCAGCACGCGGCGTCCGCGATAAATTTCAGGTAAATCAGTCAGACCCATTGTTCGAATTCCACACGGCCCAGGGGGCGTTACCGCAAGCCCACATTTCTGAAAGCTGCTGAAAGTCGCGTGGCGTGTCCATGCAAGACCAGAAGCCCTCGTGCTGGTAGGCCATCAATTCGCCATCGCGCGCCAACCGGCGGAGCGGTTCGCGTTCCAGCACCAGCTTAGGATCGTCATCCAGGTATTCGAGGAATCCGCGCGAAAAGATGAAAAAACCGCCGCTGATCCAGCCGGCGGTCGCTTGCGGCTTCTCATTGAACTCCTCGACGCGGCCGCACTCGTTGATTGCGAGTTCACCGAACCTTGCCGGCGGGTGCACGGCCGTCACGGTGGCCAGCTTGCCGTGCGTGCGGTGGAACGACGCCACCTTGCGGAAATCAAGGTCGGTGACACCATCGCCGTAGGTCAGCGCAAAGAGGTCGTCCCCGTCACCATCGAACAGGAACGGTGCGGCCCGACGTACGCGGTGGCCAGTCATACTGTCCAGTCCCGTTTCTGCCAACGTGATTCTCCAGTCTGCCTCAGCGGGCCGGCCATGCAACTGCATTGAACGCTCTGAAGACAGATCGATTGTGACATCACCGATCATCATGGAGAGGTTTAGAAAGTACTGCTTGAAGGTGTCTGACCGATACCCCAGACACAGGACAAAGTCGCGAAAGCCCCAGTGGGCAAGGCCCTTCATGATATGCCAGACGAGCGGTTTGCCGCCGACGGGCACCATCGGTTTGGGCAGGTCATTCGCGCCGCCCAGGCGAGTACCATACCCACCGCAAAGGACAGCGATCTTCATTGGCGGCACTCGATCTTTCCCGACGATGAAAGATAGTCCCGAGCAAATTTCTCGAGATACTGCACGTACATTGCTGGCTTTTGATGTTGCGTCGCGTTTGACGCCTCCATCAACTCACTTCGGCCGAGCAATTATCGTCCCCCAGACACCATTGGGTGCCGGCCAGCTTCTGTCAACGTATAGAATGGGCGGCGGCTTCAAGCGTTCCAGAGTATAGCCACGGGTTGTCAGCCACTGAGCCACGAACAGGTCCTGCTCAGGGTTGTGTAGCTCGATCAAGAAAAGGGGCCGCTGCAACATCGTGACCCGTTCGGCGCCAGACAGGACCCGACCCTCGGCGCCCTCGACGTCGATCTTGATCAACGCAGGACGTGGCGTGCTCAGTTCGTCAAGGAGTGAATCGAGCGAGCGGGTTTTCACCACGGCTTCCTTCGCGCCAGTTGGTGTCACTCCCCGGATGAGGAGCTTCCCTTCACTAGCGCTGTCTCCTTGCACAAAGACGGCTTGGCCGTCGCCCTCGCTGAGGGCCGCCTGTACGATCCGGACGTTGGCACAGCCATTCGCCTCGACGTGCCAAGTCAGTTCCGCAAGGGCCGGGGGATAGCACTCGACCGCGATCACTCGACCATGGGGACCGACGAGGCGGGAGAGGTAGAGCGTATGGACGCCCCAATTGGCTCCGGCGTCGATCACACAGTCGCCCGGCTTGACAAGTTCTCGGAAACGCCGCTGAAGTTCTCGCTCCGCCCCAGAATACCATGCGGCCAATCCCGTGATAGGCCCGACGCGGTAGATCATGCCGCGCAAAGGCCCGAACATGATGCGCCGACTGGTGCCGGTACGCAAGTACACGGCGCGGACCACGGGCTTGAGGAGGCGCGTAGCGGTCGATCGGACCAGCCGTTTCAGCACAGCAGCGGCCTTTCGCTTCGCGAAGCGATCAACATGGCGAACCCCTCTGTGAGCGTATTCTCGAGCGGCGTGCCGCTGCTGCCCTGACGGCTGAGCCGCAGAATCTGGTATCCCAAATCGCGCAAGAACTCTTGGGCATCCCCGACCGCCTCGACGCCACGGGCCTCGGCCCAGTCGCAGAACTCGAACAGCACGACCGGCGGCCGCGGTCCCGTCAGCAGCCGCCGCGCCCCCCGGAATACGGAGGACTCAAACCCCTCGACATCGACCTTGAGCACGTCGACGTGGTCAACCGCTTCTTTGGCCAGCAATCCATCCAAGGTCCTCGCGACAATCTTTGTTGCGTCCGGATGAAACTGCGGTGCCAGCGAGCCCATTCCGAAGTGATCGGTTGGGGCGTCCCAAAATGAAACTTCTGCTTCGTCGTGATCGTGTACCGCACAGCCAATTGAAACCACGTTACTTATCCCATTCATGCGCACGTTCTCTTCTAAGTAGCCAAAGACATACGGGGACGCCTCGATGACAACCACGCGGCCCGAGCTGCCAACGCGACGTGCGGCCGGGATTGTGAGGGCACCAATGTTGGCTCCCACATCCACAAAAGTTCCACCGAGGGAAAGACTCTGCAGAAGGAATTGTCGCGTGTCGCACTCGTATTCTCCGTTGATCAGAAGTTCAAACCCAACCGATTCCCGCAAGTGCGGCACAACAAAGACATCGCCCCCCTTACTCCTTAAAGTGACGTTTTGGAGATTGAGATACCCGTTACATAGGGCGCGTGCCATCCTTCCCTTTCCAGGAAGGTTCGACGGCAATGCCTGAAGAAAACTCCTGGCCAGCGACAGCAACAGCGGTGGATTTGGCATCCTCAGGCGATCAGCCGGACAATTGAGAACATTGAATTGTTTCAAGAGCGAATACGGCTCTAATGTACGATTCCAAGGTCCCAGCCAATTCCTTTGCAAGAAAGCTGATTAGCAATCCTGTCCCACGCGTTGCGATAGTTTTCCACGAAGAACAGACATCACGTTTTCTTCAGCTCGCCGTGCCGTTTCGGCCCAATCGATCTCTTCGTCGTGATTGGCCAGCGTGCGAACTTTGGCCGCCAACTCGCCCCGATTCTGGTCTAGCCAGTTCAAGCGATCTATCAGCGATTGCGGATCACGGATGGGAATGAGCCAGCCCTTGCGACCTTCACAAATTAACTCCGGCCCGGCAGAGTTGGCCGTGGTGACGATTGGCAAGCCGGAGGCCAACGCTTGGTTTAGTACGAGTGCAAAACCGTCTTCTAAGGTTGGCAACACAAAGACGTCGCCCCATTCGTATTCGTGGTGCAAATCAGACTGTCGTTTTCTTCCCATGAATTCCGCTTGCCCACTCAGTTTTTGCTGGAGGTAAATGGCATCGGGGCCAATGGGCCCAACAAACCGAAAGCGGAACCGGTCCCCGTGCAGTCGATCTATCACCTTGAGCCAGTCCCAGGCTCCTTTGCGGACACAAAACGTTCCCACGTTCAGAATGTTCAGCGGTTCTCCCGCGAGGATTCGCCGGCAGCGCCGATCGATGACGTCAGGCGAAGCTTTGAACATGCGCGTATCCACGCCCAGCGGCAAGTGGAAGAGGCGATCCATGCCTATACCCTGATCGAGAAATGTTCGAATGGAGAAATTGGACAGCAGGTGGATCACGTCGGCAATCAAATACTCACGGCATTCCTTCGCCATGATCCACGCGGTAGGTTTTTCGATTGTACACCCAACGCGTGCCTCCTCGTCATCCAGAATCTGCCTCTGAGTTTTGATGTGCGCGCTGCCTCGATGAAGTACACGAATAGTGGAACGCCCTGCCAGTCCGCGAAAGGTCTCCTCTGCGACGCCACTGAATGCCAACACCACATCCCAGTGTTCTGCCAAAACTTGCCGAGATGCCCAGCGAGCAAACGCGGAGTCGCTCAACTGCTGCAACATCCCTCGCAGCCCCATCGGGGCCAGTCGCCACGCCGGGCGGCTCAACATTCCGTGTAGGAGAAAACTCCGCACTCGGTTTTTCGGAATGCCGAATCTCTCGGCACTGAACCCAGGAAACGGAGTGAATAGAACTAGGTCATGTCCGCGGCGTAGCAGTTCCCGTGATAGATCAAATGCGTGTAGGCGGCCCGGGACAACAACGGCAATTCGAAGCCGTGGGTTTGGTTTAGTTTCGGAACTCATGACCAATTTCAAGAATCTTTTGGCTTACCAAGCGGAATTGGGCCTGGTAGTTCCAATCGTCGAGAATACGTTGCCGGCCGGCCTCGCCCATGGCCCGCATCTGATCCGGGTGTTCTAGAAACCAACACACCTCCGAAGCGATGCTGTCGGGGTCATCCGGATCGCAGGCTCGTGCATAGCCGGGATCGCCGTACATTTGGCGCCAGTCCGGCAGGTCCGACACGAGCAGAGCACACCCACGCGCCAGGTAGTCGAACGGCTTGTTCGAGGCGCCGGTCATCGGTTGCAACCCATTCTTGGCGAATAGCGCCAACCCGATATCGGACCGGCCGCACCAACTAAGCAACTCCTCCCGGGTCGGCATGCTGCCCAAGTATTCAAAGCGGTCGCCGACACCGAGTTGGCCTGCTCTATTGCGTAGTTGCTGGACGTAATTGGGATGGCCGATCGTTTCGTAGCCGATCACCCGCAACTTAACATGTGTTGGAAGCCGGCCCAAGGCGTCGAGGATCGTGGTAGGCAATTGGGGCGGCGTGATCGAGCCATGGTAGAGCAGCCAAACGTCCTGTTCGACTGGGCCGCGCGGCGGTCCGACCTCGTCGGTAGTCGGGCAGTTCCACACGCAATTGACCGAGGCCGCTGCCGTCAGTTCGGCGAAGCGAGCAGCCCGTTCCGCATTGGGCAGAACACATGTCGCCGCCCGCCGAGCCAGTCGGTGACGGGCGGCCAGGCACCATCGCAAGAACCGGCTCGCCGCTGCCTTTTGTGGTGTGTCGTGCTCGTGGTACAACACCCGAACGCCTGGGACGTAACTCATCAATAATGCCACTGGACAGGACAAAACTTCGGAGGCATAAATCCATTGTGGTCGCCAGCACAGCACCCAACCTATCACCCAGAGTGAATAGCGGACGTAATGTAGCTTCTGGCGCCAGCCCGCCGCGCAAAAGCCCATTAGATTCACCCGGATGTTCGGGTGAGGAGGAAACTCCAGTTTTTCGGCCCCGTGCGACCCGGTTCCCAGGAAAAGTACGCGAAAGCCTGCGTCGGCCAGCAGGCGTGAACTGTGCTCCAGTGGCGGATAAGCTGCGGGGTTCGTGTACTGGATGTAAAGAATGCGGGTGACCTTGGTTCCAGCCGCACGGTCAGGACTTGCTTCGCCGGTTCTTTCTTCGCCAACGCAAAAGCTCATTGTCGCGTCGTACTTTGGGAGAAGACGATTGGCCACTACATCAATCACCTTGGAACCCCACCATCCAGCGGTTCTGTGTCGCGATGCGCAATTCGGGGACCAGCCACCGCCACCACGCATTTGGAACGATGGCGGTTGAATAACCGGCCGCTCGCAGGATTTCCCAACAACGCCTTTCGAGTTCTTCTGAATGCGTCTCAATCAGCCAGCGTATGTTCGGCAAGCGCAGCAGCTCGCTCGCCCCCTCCAGGATGGCTACCTCACCACCGTCCACGTCTATCTTCACGATGCATGGTGGGGCGATGTTCGGCAACAAGGAATCCAGGTGGATACAGACGTCCTTACTTTCATGTCCCACAAATTTCTCTGAGAGCAGCAAACGCTTGTCCTTCTCCAATTCGTTCAAAGCCAGATTGGAGAGCAATCGCTCCCGGCAGGATTTCTGAGGCTCGAATGCGTAAACATGCTCCGCAGCAGTCCGACGAAGAAAATACATCGTGTACTCGCCGTACGCTGCTCCAATGTCGAACGCGGTCGAAACTCCTGCAGACAATTCGTCAAGCCAGGAAAAAACTTCTCGCTCGGCCAAGCCTAGCCAGACCTGCGTTTCATGTGTTAGGTCCAACTGCATTCGAATGCCTCGGAATGCACCTGTCAAAACCGTGCGAGGCACGCGCCCGCGCGGCAAGACCAGCGACTTGACCCGGGAGAGCGGACGGAGCATGGGTACACACTCTCTATGTGACGTTCACTTCATGTCGACAAGCAGCAGGTACTCGGCATACTCGACCGGACGCACCCGCCTGACGGCGAAGTTCGTACCGAAATAGCCGTGCCCGCGAACCAACGCTCCCCGCACCTTGGCTCGACCACCGAACTAGGGCCACATCTGGTATTGGGCCGTCACGACCAACTGCGACCACAGGCCAAACTTGCGGGCCTGTGGGCGGCCGGCCCCCTTGTGGACCAGACAGAATTCCCTCAGGAGCTACTCCGCGCAGCAGCTATGCACACATGCCGGACTTCGTCCGTGACAGCAATCTGCGGCTGGACCACCTTTCACTTCGTATTCTCCAGGCATTTCAGAACTGCCTCGGCGACCATTCGGTAGGCTTCCGGTGTGTAATGCCCGGGCGTCCGGAACGGGAACAACGACAACGGGTCGTAGTGTTGAGAGAAGACATCACAGATGTCGATGCACGGAATCCCCAAGTTCTCGACGGCCCCTCTTACGAGCCAACGGTGTTTCTCAAGAATGCTGGAAGTGGGTTTAAGAAACCTCGCGTACGTTGGAAGATAGACGAAGAACAAGCGGCCGCCGTAAGCCTGCGCCCGTTCCCTGGCCACACGCAGAACCTCTTCGAAGAGAACCAAATCGTAATCCGGAGAATTCTCAAGTCCCAGGGAGTCGTTCACGAGACCCCGCGAACCGCGGAGCAGCAGCGCATCCTTGAAGAGTCGCGGCGCCTGGAACGGAGGAGCGTTCTCGATCTCTTCGGCGATGATCGACCTCAGGCCCGCGTCGATTTCCGCCTGCAGGTTCAGCAACCCGTTCGAGTAGCTGCTTTCCAGATAGCGGGAGAGCAAAGAAGCCTTCTCTCCCTCCAAGTCGGCAAGGTCGTTTTCTTCATAGTAGAACCAGAAGACGTTCTTTGCCCTCAAGGGCTGGGCGAACTCAGCCAGTGTGCCGAGCATACAGAGAGGGCCGTTGCCCGCTCCGCCGAGGTTGATGGTCTTGGGAAACTGCCAGCGTAGGTATGCGGCTATGTTTTGGTTGCTCGGCACACAGGCACCCTGGACGAAGGAGTCGCCCAGGACGGCGATCTCGATAGCACCCACGCTGTAAAGTCCCCTGGGGTTGTGAAACCCGTGCTCGTCGCTGTCGTAGGCGAGATACGTTCCGCATTCGTTGCAGAACACCGTCCGTACGTTCGAAATCCCGCCAAGTGGAATGACCGGGCTTCCTCCTATCTCTAGGGTCTTTTTCCCGGTGTAGAAGTGGTGGGCCGTGATGACGGGGACGGCATCCATGCCTTGGGCACGGAACGAAAGGACCACCTCCCGCCGCGATCTCGTGTCGTACTCCTTGTCCATCTGCTGGCAGAGACGGTCGCGGACTACGTCGGGGTCGCTCATGTGCCGGTACAGGGCGACGAAGAGTTCCGCAAGGAAGAGGGCCACTCCGAGCGAGACCAGCGCCAGGGCCAGCTGGTTCTTCAGCGCTGAGCGTCCCCAAAGCGCACGGAGGAAGAACAGCGCCAGGCTCGCCGGCAAAAGGAAATAGACGACCACCGCAACACGTCCGGTCACGAGCCGACCATGATTCCACGCCGCGTAGGCCATGAGCCCAACGCAATAGCCGATGGCAACCGCAAGGATTCCGTTTACGATAAGAATCCGCTTCATGCTTCCAAGTGTCTGAGGTAGTTGCCCTTGGGTTGTACCAGCGGGAGGCTTTGGCTGGTCGGTGGCTTCAAGCATGAAAGCACGAGACGGTGCGTTTGTTGGGTGCCTGTACATCCGCACGGGAAAGTTCTTCACTCACTTGCGACCGGAACAAGCGATCGGGGGACGCAACCGAGGCTGGCATACGGCCGCTTGATACAGGCCTTCCATGCGGCGTCCGAGAGCGGCCATTCCGGGAATCGATACCTCGGGGCCTGGTAGTCCCTGCCAGTTGATCGCCCGAAGTACGGCGTCCGCCAGAGAGTGCGGGTCTTCCGGTCGGAACAGCAACTCGTCCATGGGGCCGGAACGCATGAAGTCCGGGATGCCACCGAGGTCTGCTCCGACCACGGGCACGCCGCAGTCCCAGGCTTCCAGCAAGGTCAACGGCCCCGTCTCCAGCCATCGGCTCGGGATTACCACCAGGTCGAGCGTGTCAACCCACTCGGTCAGAGCGCTCTCGCGCTTGATCCCCAGATAGGTCGCCTGACCACTGGCCTTCGCCAGAAGTTGATCCGCCCACGCTTGCTCTGGTTCGGCGACCGGCCCAACCAGCTCGCCCACGGCCGACACGCCACGATTTTGCAAGCAGCGTAATCCATCCAGAAAAAGATCCGGTCCCTTGATCCAGGAGAAGCGGCCGAAGAACCCCAGCCGAAGCGGCCGGCGCTCGGGCAGCGGCAACCGAAGTCGCCGCGTTCGGTTCTCGCCCGGAAGCGCCTGTCGATGGACACTGACTCGTTCGGTCGGCAAGCCGTTGTCGACAAGCAGCCGGCGACACCAATCGGCACAGGCGACCAGGTGAGCCGCCCCGTGCATGAACTCGCGCCAAGCTCTCAGCCCATCCTTCAAGAGCGACGGCAGGGCCAACCGCGGAATCCACGGGCCATCCGGAAGCAGCGCCCAGGGCAGCGGGCTGAGTGCCAGCAGGCCAGCGAGCAGTTTCGGCACCCGATAGCCGTGCAGCGTACAGGCAGTGCATAGCCGCGGCCGGATGACGCCGTCACACACCTCGTTGCCCCAGCGCATCAGCGTCCCACGGTGGCAGGAAAAAGTCGGAGTGTGATACGTGATGAAGTACGGAAGTCCACGCCGCCGTACCGCTCGGGCATGATCCAGCCCCGCACCAAGGGTGAGTGCGTGAAAATGTACGACATCCGGCAGCCACTCGTCCAGAAGGCGGCTGAACTCCTTCGGATCGTCACCGCGCCCGTGCAGGTACAGGTCGGCTCTTCGCTGCGGGAGATATTCCGGCAGCCGGAAAACTTGGTAGCCGTCTTCGCAGGCTGCCGAGTTCGTGCCTGCCGCATGGAGGACGACCGCGACTTGGTGGCCCAGCGCGACAAGGGCCTGCGAAAGCTGATGGACGTAGATCTCCGTCCCACCGAGTGATTCGGGTATGTAACTCGACGGCAAAAAAGCAATGCGCATTCGTTAACCACCAGCTCAAGCCGAAGGCGCGGGTTTCTCCGCTTCGACGTAGAGTGTCTCGAAGGCGTGCTCCGGGTCGTCCAGGCACAACTCGGGCCGCGACGCCTCTCCCGGCTTCCATTGTCGAACCGAAACAAATCCGACTCGCTCTATTGCTCGCGCCAAAGTTTCGTAATCCCAGGCATAACGATGATTCCCGCCCATGCGGAACATTTGGTTGATGACCTCGACGGGTGTCTCCAGCGGTTGCACGGCCCCGCCCAGGTGACGCAAACGTGCGAAGAATTCGGCTTCGCCCGCGGCGTAATTCCGGAGGTAGAGCCCGGCGTCCGGCACACCCAGCCGGACCAAGCGACCAGGCGCCAAAAGGCGATAGACTTCACGAAGAAAGGCATCCGCGTCGGCACGCTCCAAATGTTCCAGGAAGTGCTCGGAGTAGATCAGTTCGGCGACGCCGTCTTCGCAGGGCAAAGGATCGCGCAGATCCCAGCGGAGATCGAGCGCTGGCCGTTCGCAGGCGTCGATATTGAGCCAGCCCGGTATTACGCGGTTGCCGCAGCCCAAGTGCAGGCGAAGCCGCACGCGTCCGTTCAGAACCCGAGCCGCCGCATCTTGCCGGTTCTTCCAGCGCCTCCGTGTGAGCGACCATTCCAGCCGAATATGATCCCACACTTGCGATGGAAGCACACTCAACGCCAATCGTGTCGTCCACTTCATCGGTCTGAGCAGCGCGGACGAGCCAAAGCGAGTTCAAAACGAATCTTTCCGAGACGTGCGAAGCTACACACCGCAGGATCTGATGCGTTTTTGAGAAGAACCAGGCATGCACGTATTCCCCAAAAGTCGGCGAATCATTCGACGTTAGCGCGATGGCCCAAAGGCGCGATAGCTTCGTCAGAGCGCGGAAACTTGGCTGGCTCCGACCGGCCAAATAGAGAATGCCATAGAGCCTTGCTCCACTCGTAACGGTTACGACCTAACCAAGTGGCCAGGTGTCGCCTGATGGGTCCCGCCTTTAGCATGTGCGCAGGGCGATGTTTCCAAACTTCCCGATAGCAGCGACGGGCGTCTGCATTCAATCCAGCACCGAAGTACTTCTCCGCTAAAGTCAAGTACTGGGCCGCGTACGCGCGCCCACGGTGATGTTGCTTCACCGCCTCCCGTTCAGGTGTCTTTTCGGGATGGCTAAACACAAACTCGAGCACTCGCAAAATCGACGGCTCCTCCGTCTTGTTCACGACGATCTGAGAATGGTGATTAGCGGCATGAACGCGGTAGTCGGCCACGACCTGATCGACGTAGCAGAAGTCGTACTCGCGGGCGATCATCACGTTGAAGTACCAGTCGTTGAACGCCAGCCCGTCCCAGATTGGCAGGGCCACGTGCCAGGCCGCGCGTCGCGCGATTGCAGTCGGCGCGCATATGTAGTTGAGCTGCAACAGACCGAGCAGTTCGTCGCCGCAGAAATCACGCCCACCATGCACCCGGTCGCAACGATCGACGGTAATCTCTCCGCGGTCATTAATGACCGCGGCGTCTCCGTAGACGAGACCGACTCGAGGAGCGTGGAACCGCGGCAAAAGCGTGGCGAGGAAATCCGGACGATAGCGGTCGTCGGGGTCTATGCGGGCCACAAACTGGCCCCGTGATGCGGTCAATCCTTCGTTCACCGTGAACACGTGTCCGCGGTTGACTTCGTGGCGAACCAAACGCAGACGAGGGTCTGCGAAGCCTTCCAGGATTTTCCACGTGTCGTCCGTGGAGCAGTCGTCGATGGCAATGATCTCGAAGTTGAAATGTCCCTGTTGGCCGAAAATACTGTTCAAACAGTCGGGCAAGAAACGCCCGTAGTTGAAACAAGGCACGACAAAGCTGACCAAGTGGGAACTGCTCATGATTCATGCGGCGAGTGGCATTTGATCACACGAGCCGGGACGCCGACGGCGGTTACGTATGGCGGCAGATTCTTCACAACAACCGCTCCGGCTCCTACGATTGTCCAGGCACCTACACTAACTCCATTGATGATGGTCGCTCCCGCTCCAATGAAGGCGCCTTCGCCGATTTGAACGTTTCCGCAGACAGTGCAGCCAGGGTTCAAGTTCACAAAGTCGCCAATCGTGCAGTCGTGGCTGACAGAAGACTTGACGTTTAAGATGCAGTGCTTGCCAATTCGTGAACGAGTCGTAACAAGGCTCCCTGGGGCGAGCAGCGTTCCCTCGCCAATCTCAACGCAGTGGCCCACGAAACTGTACGGATGTCGTAGTGTCCAGGCGACGAGAGGCACGCCAGCGGCCACGACTTGTGCCTGGGAAACGAACTGTTCGCGAAGCCGGTTGTTGCCAATTGCCGTAATGAAACCGAGTGGCGCACCAGATCGGTGCAGTAGGATCTGTGCAAGGGCATCAAAGCCGCCTAGAATCCGGGTGCCCTCCCAATCGCCCGGCGGCTTCATTTCGTCGATGATTCCCAGCAACCTGACGGGCATCTTGGCACAATCCAAGTAACAAAACACTTCGGCCGCGTGTCCCCCGCCTGCCAGAATCACAATTTCCAGTTCGTCGTGCATCGATCCTTCCGAGCCGCGTGTCGATGCGATCAAAATCTGTTGCAACGCTCAGACGCGCCCGGTCGACCGCATGGCCGGGAATGACTCGATTAAGTGCAGAATGTCCTTGTGATCGCGGTTGCCGATTCCTTGCAATTCCTTCAGCCATTTTGCATTTCTGTAGAAGATCGACTCCGGGTCCGGGATCAGCCCGCTGACGATGGCGTCAGTCAACTGTTCCGCCCCAGTCCGAACGTCTACGAGTGACCGGAAGCCGGCCTGGCTCATCCGCGAGGTGTTCACACGATAATCTCGCAGGTCCGGGTCGACCGTCGGGACGAATGTGACCTTGAGTCGCGGGTTGATGTCGCGAAACACCGTCACCAGATCCAGCACCCGCAGATTCTCGTGAGCGATGTTATAGACCAAGTGTTCGCCGTTCGGCTGCTCGGCGAAATGGACGAACGCCCGAGCGCAGTCGCCGACGTGCAGAAACGGCCGCCACTGCACCCCCTCGCCGAACACCTTGATCTCGTTAAACAGCGCACCGTACAGGCAAAAGATGTTGATGACCAGATCGAATCGCATCCGGGGTGAGTAGCCGAACAACGTGCCGTTGCGCAGGATTACCGGGCGCCAGCCCGGCGTGGCCATCACCTCCAGCAACCGCTCTGCCTTGACCTTACTAATGGCATACACCGTGAGCGGGGCCACCGCGCCGGTCTCAGTTAATTCCCCGTCTGCCTCGCCGTAGACCGAGCAGGACGACGAGAAGACAAGGCGAATTCCGCGAGCCCGGCAAGCTTCGGCCATCGCCTCGGTCGCCTGGTAGTTGACCTCATTGGTCAGCTCTGGTTGCAACTCGGCTGACGGATCGTTCGAGATGGCTGCCAGGTGGATGACGCAGTCGCAGCCATCAAGAAGCTTTTCCAGGAACGCCCGGTCGTTCCGAATCCGGCGGATGTCGTCACGGATCAACTCGACGGCGGGCTGCATGCCACGCAGATGCCCGACGCCGAAATAGCCAATGTCAAGCACGCGAACGCGGTGGCCGCGCACCAGCAACTTCGGAATCAGCACAGCACCGAGGTATCCGGCGCCCCCGGTGACCAATACGTTCACGCAACGCTCCATTCCGTCTCAGCCAGGGCGTCCACCAAGTAGTCAATCTCTTCCGTAGTGATTCTCGTGTAGAACGGCAACGTGAGGACGCGCCGGGCCAACGCTTCGGTCTTGGGCAGCGGCCGATCAGCATAGGAGCGAAAGTAATGCTGCTCGTGGACTGGCGGGTAGAAATAGGCTCGCGTTTCGATACCGCGGTCCTTGAGCCGAGCCATGAGGGCCTCGCGCCGGGGTGCCAGCTCCTCCGGCAGGACGACGGTGAAATCCTTGAACGTGTGGGCAATGCCCTCAGGCGAGGGCAGCACCAGGCTTCGACATTGCTCGCGCACGCGAAAGGTGAAGTAGCGGGCCAACTCCTGACGCAATGCCATGATCGAATCGATGCGGCGCAGGTTGTGCAAGCCGATGATGGCGTGGAACTCGCTCATCTTGCCGTTGAGTCCTTGGAAAAACGCATCGTAATTGGCTTCGATGCCGTAGTTGCGTAGCTTCTTGACCCGGCCCATGAGGTCTGGATTGCGGCTGACCATCATGCCGCCTTCGACGCTTACCAGAGTCTTGGTAACCGAAAGGGAGAAGACCTCGGCATCGCCGAACGTGCCGACCTTGCGTCCTCCTATCGCGCTGCCAAAGGCGTGAGCGGCATCGTAGATTACGCGGATCGGCCGGCCACGGCGAGTGGCATGGTGGTCCACAACTTCCTGGATGCGGGCAACGCGGGCGGGCAGGCCGTACATGTGCACGGGCACCACGGCGGTCACGTCAGGATGGTGCTTCGCCAGCAGAGCGTCGAGATCGTCCGGGCAGAGGTTGAGGTCGTCGCCGATCTCAGCAAAGACCGGTACGGCACCGGCGTACAGGACCGCTTGGGCAGTCGCCATGAAGGTGAAGCTGGGTATTACCACTTTCTTGCCAGGTTCGACGCCGAGCGCCTTCAGAACCAGAATCATGCCCATGGTACCGGACGATGTTGTGGCGGCGTGGGCACCGAGGTATCGACCGGCCTCGTCTTCAAAGACGGTGTTGTACTTGCCGAAGTTGGTGATCTTGCCGTTGGCCAAGATCTCACGAAAGGGCGCGGCCACGTCCTCAAATGCGGGCAGATCGGGCTTAATGAGAGGCACGGACTTTATCGATGCCGTCGCGACTTCTGAGTTGCCAGTCGCGGTTTTTGTTGAAGAGAACATTAGGATCCTCGTTTGAGTGACGTGAATCACTGCCACTAAGAATTGAAGTCCGGTTAAAGCACACCCAGATCGTGCCGGCCTGCCAGGTAATCAAAAGTCTTGAGAAACTCCTCGGGGCAATCCCCGGCGAGGATCCTGGCCATCGGCCAGTTCTCCATGTCTCGGGCCATGTCCCACATTCCCCAGGGCGTCGGACGGGCCCACTTCTCGAAGTAGACATCGAAATAACAGCGAGCGAGGTCTCTGAGCATGTCAGGCAGGCGGCGCGCTGAGTGGTCTGCCTCTTCGAGCAGGCAGAAGTACTCGCCTTCCGAAGTCGGATCTTTGGTAAATCCTTTCCGGTCGTAATGGATCCACCCCGCCGTGATCACCGGCAGGCCACGGATGGCCATCTCTAAACCTACAGTTGAGGTAAACACGAGCCCAAGGTCGATGATCGGCAAGAGTCCGTACGTGTTGACCTTGTCAGTCGGCCGGACGAGCCGGACGTTGGGGGGCAGTTCAGGATAATGCTCGTCGATGTAGTCCGACACCGACATCGGCTGGTCGACGAGCCCTTCTAATGGATGAGTCCGCACGATGAGCTGCCAGCCGACCCGATCCGCATACCAGGCGATGGTCCTGAGGTACCATTCCTTCATAGTCGGAAACGCGCGGCCGTGCCCGAGCACAGAACTGTCCCAGGCAACGTTCGTGCAGAGCAGAGCGGTACGGCGCGCGGGGTCCAGTTGCAGCTTTTTGCACAGGGCTGCGGTGTCAGGAGGGACGGTCTGCAACTTCGGGGCGTGGTCGCTCTGCCGGTTGGGGTCTTCGCGGAAAGCAATCCGCTCCAACACGCGGCGCTCTCGTTCCGGGGTGAGCAAATGCGGCTCGTCTGCCTTCCAGATTGCCTCCGTGAGGCAGTCCACGACTACCTGCGTTTGCGAGGCGATAATGCTCCGTCCCATCTCAAACATTTCCATTGTCGTGCAGGGGATCCCAGCACGGCGGACCCATTCATAGAAACAGGCCATCTCCCAAACGCGACCATTGCCGCACAGGGCACTAGCGTAATGGCGGCCGACTAGGAATGTCTTCAACCGACGCAGAAAGTCCAGGTTTCGGGCGAGGCGGAACTCGAACACGTGATTGTCGCCGGGGTCGGTCTGCTCTTCACAGACTTCCTTGCATCGGATGTGACATGTATCCAACTCCGCGATACGTCGGGCCAGAGCGACCATCTCCTCGTCGCACTCCGCTGGTGGAGTGTCGTGCACCCGGTGGATTCGCAAACGGTCATGGCCGGGCGGGACGGGGAACTTTTCCGACCAGCGTTCGAAGCGGGTAACGTCTGGATTCCCAGCAGGATCAAGATGCCCCAACCAAACATAATCGATCTCGCAACCCCGCGCTGCCAAGACGACGGATACTGCCATGAGATAGTCCGCAAAACCGGGGGTTCCGAAGACAAGTACATTTCGGCGATCCGTGGCGATGTGCGCAGCGGGAGCGACGTCCAATTCGATTAGCCAGGATTGCAACCTGTCCCAACGCCCGTTGTAAGGTGCAACCTCGCCACTCCCATACCATTTGACAGTCCAGACTGCCTCTTGCATGAACGGCAGATCCTTCACGAAACGCTTAACCCTTTTGTGGAGTTTCGCAAACATCTTTTCCGTCTTGTTTTCCAACAGACCAGGTCGTGCCGTTGTCCAAGAACCCGCTGTCGAGAGGTCGGTGGTTTCGGAGCCGGCGGCGGACGAGCCAGCGATGCACTGTGCCCAGCCACCTAAGCACAAAGTGCGCCCCTCGAATGCTTGATACCATCGAGAGGTATTTTCTGGCAGGAGTTGGCATGATGGACAGATCTACGCCCTTGAAGGTGCCACTTACGTAATCCTCTCCTTGGTAGTACTTGAAAGGGAGGCCGAAGGAGGAGTAATAGTTGCCGTACACTAGCGCCGGTTCTGAAGGGTTCGGCGCCAGACGTGAGCAAACCAAATCTAGCACTTCATCGTGTGTCTTTGCATTGTAGGTCGCGCCAAGGTCTTGGTAGATCGCCTTGCCCGCCAGGATCGACGGCTTGCCCCAGTAAACAGCCTCGATGCCAACGGTGGAGCCGAAAGTCAGAACCTTTTCGGCAGCCTGCATCATAGCATAGCTGGACACGTTTGATTCCGGTGCAATGATGGTCACATTGGGCTCTTGCATCTGCCGTAGCTCGGACGTCACGCGATCGGGAGCTAGCCGTTGATGGGGGTGCATGCGAACATACAGGCGAATGCCGGCACCCCGTACCGCGAGTCCGCGGGCGATGGCCCGTACCCCCTCTGCGCAGTCTGAATAGATCGGATTACGATACTCGTCTCCCAGGCCGAGAAACTCATCCTCACTGGAAGTATAGACGGCAACATTACGTGATGCTGTATCCCAGCCGGCGGGCAGTGCCTCAGACTGCTGAGCTTTCACGTAGGAATACCACCCGAAGCCGCTGCCCTTTACCTTATTCTCAAAATACGCCGCACCGCGGGCGCGCTTCAGCTCCGGATTAGAATTCTCCCAGCACTCACGCATGCGCTGGACGGCGTATGCGATCGTATGCGGCATGGCATTGACCCACAGCCCGTAGGTGTTCGGGGAGTGGCCGCGCTCATGGACGCGACATTCGACACCGGCCGTTGCGCATGCACGAAGCACGGCACGGTGAGTACCCGCTCGGCCACATTGCACGTAGACGACCTGCAAACCAAGGGCTTCGATCCAGTTCAAAGCCGACAGATAAATCGCACAGGCGCTGAGTAGCATGTCCCTCAAGATCTGTCGGTGCCGATGTGGGTTCAACTCGGGGTCTCGAACGTCGCTTACGAGCAGGCCCAGTACAGCAGACCCGACTTCAAAGCCGTCGAACTCGTATTCTTCGAGCGAGCCAGCGTCCTCCCAATCCGTTTTTAGGCGGGCCATTGTCAGTCTGTCGTGTTCGGAGAGGCGTACGAGAGGCAGCTTTATCACGTGCTTGCTAACTAGCGACTCGCCAGCCTGGCGCCGAGCGATGCAGCACCCGCAGATGTACAGGTCATGCCGCAGGTTGCGGGCGCATGTCGGCAGCTCCGACCTGCAGCCGAAGAGGTAGACCGTGTCCCCTCTGGTCGCGTGCTCCTCGACGAACTCAAGTTGCGTCTCCAAGTGCGGGCTACCCACGTCACCCAGATTAAAGATGCCAACCTTCATTGCCGAAGTCATGAGCGGGCCAACACCCTTCTTAACCCTTTTTAATCGCAGGCACGCTTTCTAAATGATCCGCAAGTCTGATGTATTCGACTTGGACTTGTCGGTAGAAAACCGGCACATCAGCCGCGGGTGGCGCTCTTTCCAAGCGCGGAAAGCATCGGTGAACCCACCATTCATATCAATAAGGGGTTCCGCTCTCCCGAACCTGTCGCTCGCATACTCCAGCTCCAGCACGAGCCGCGCGCCGGAGACCACGGGCTGCCCCTTGTGCAGCCCTCGAGTGTCCTCGGCAAAGATTGTTCCCCTCGGGCCTGTCAAAGTCACGACCTGCTGTGTTGGGCAATTAGCGAAGACTATGTCATCGGGGATCCGGTCATCCCTGACCAGTGCTCGCGGCTTGCGCCTATGTGTGCCGCGGATATACACGTGCGGTCCATTTTCGCTTCCTACATCTGTGAGGTAGATGAAGAACTTGAGGAACTTCGCACGATCAAGATCCATGTGGAACATCTGCGCCGATGAGTAATCTGGTGATTTCCGATAAGCCACACTCCACCACATGGTGTGGATGTTCAAGATGGGCTCCATCCGAAGGTAGGCCTGGGCAAGCCTGAGCATGGTTGGATCAGCGAGAATTCGTTGCACCGCCTCATGCTCAGCCAACAACTGAGGATCAAACCAATATGTCGGTGCCGTCGGGTTGCCCGGATCGAACGCAATGGGAGGACAGTCACGTGGGGTTGAATCTCCAAAAGGCGTGCAAGGCGTGCGGAGGGCAAAATTCAGGAGCTGATCACATACATCCAGATCGATTCGAAAGTCAAAAACATGAATGCCGTCTCGGCGGAGATTGGTCAGCGCGGCTTGCAGTTCAGCATGCGGGAGTACCGGCAGGACTCCCTTCGTCTCGTCTACTTCAACAGGCGGCAGCTGTCGTTCCAGCCTCCGGGCCATGAATTCGGGCAACCGCCCGTTCGTCAGCACATATGCAGGTGTCAGCAAGTTAGTTGCAGCATCCGGTACAATGCCCGTTCGGGAGTAGCGTGAATAAGCCAAGTAATACCGAAGGACAGTCGCGGATGCCGTATAAATCCTCTTGACCGGTCGTAGCAACGAACGTAACCAGAAAGGTACATGACGTTTCAGCTTGGTTAGCATGGCAACAAAAGCAGCGGCGTAAGGGAGCAGCGGCGTAAGGGGACTGTCTACTTACTTATGGAGAAGATCACCATCAGATTGCCGGAGATCGAGTTCACCCCTTTCACGATATCGTGATCAAAGTAAACGTGTTCCACCTTGCCTTCAAAATAGGAAAGGATCTGCTTCACGGAAGTGATTCGTTCTTTGGATCCCGCTAGGTAGCCGTGTGCCTTGATGAGTTCTTCGTTCGTCATCTCCACGTACTGGACACCGACTGCTACTACGCCTCCACGGCGTACCACGCGAGCGATTTCCTCGGCAGCCTTTGGCTTGTTTTCGCTATAAGCCAGAGTCCAGCCACATAGGACTAGGTCGAACGAGTTATCGGCGTACGGCATGTCGTGCATGTCGCCAAGGTCGATGTACGGAGAATAGGAAATCACATCGAGGCCCCTAATGTTGCAGAGCTTGTAGCCGTGGGACCAGAGGCGGAATAACTCTCCTTCGGTGCGCGGCCCCACGCATAATATGCGAGTCTCCCACCTCGGCCCTAGGGTTTCTAATACAGACACGGGACGGATAATCCAGAGAGAACGGTCGCATGTAAGACCCGGACGGAGGCCGTAAAGATTGTTCATTATGGTGTTCAATGCCACATGCGGAAGGCCTTCTAGGATGCGCAGCCGCCGCCGTATCCCAACGTAGTAGAAATAGCGGGCATAAAGAACGCAGAAGAGCAAACAACGGGCGTGCATCAGCTCCCGAATGCACCGGTACGGTGCGACGCCCAAGTTGCGAAGTGTGGCGAGAAATCTCAAGGACGGCAACTCTTCTGGGTGGTACATAGAGTGTTCTGTTTGACGACAAAATCCACGTTGAAGAACCCCGACTCCCGTGCAGGGTCAAAGCCAAGCTGCTGAAACGTCCTGTCGGTAGTGATAATCAGAGGGTTCAGGAGAGTATCTAATGCGTCGTACGGCACAGTGTGTTCATCGCCGAGCCAGTACATCATAGGATACTCTCCTGGTCGGAACGGTGCACTAGGAAGTTCGACGACGGCCTCGCCCAGGGTCCCCGCGGGTACGGCGAAGCGCGACAAAGGCGTACGGATACAGGACACTTGAATGTCTTGCACTATAGACTTGAAGATGATAGCGAAGTACAGGTTTCTGACAGGCTGGTAGCAGTGGTAGCGGATGTGGAAACGAACCGGCTCGCCCATGAGAAACTCGTTTCTGACACGCCCTTCACAGTCCTTCACCTCCACTGTCGTGAACCGCGCTTCCCCCGACCCGCGACGGAGACGGCTGTCATGAACGGCCGTCGAAGGCGTCAATCCGATGTTCCCGTTCAGCCTGTAATACTCGGCGATGATTTCGCTCGGGGACTCCTCACGGATAAGCTTTCCGTCGGAGAGAAGAAGACAGCGCTGGCAGAGCGAACGGACCGCCTGCATGTTGTGGCTTACGAATAAGATGGTGCGGCCGCTTTTGGAAACGTGGTCCATCCGGTCAAGGCATTTCTTCTGGAACTGGAGATCGCCGACTGCAAGCACCTCGTCGATCACGAGAATATCCGGCTCCAGGTGCGCGGCGACGGAGAATGCCAGGCGCATGTACATGCCTGAGGAGTAATACTTTACCGGCATATCGAGAAACTTCTCGATACCGGCGAAATCCACAATCTCATCGAACCTGCGCGCGGTCTCCTTTCGGCTCATGCCGAGAATGGCACCGTTGAGAGAGATGTTCTCGCGCCCCGTCAGTTCCGGGTGGAATCCTGTCCCGACTTCGAGCAGGCTGGCTATGCGGCCACGTGTGCGGATGCGACCGCAGCTCGGAGCTGTAATGCGCGATAGCAGTTTGAGCAGAGTGCTTTTGCCCGCGCCGTTGCGGCCGACGATGCCAACGACCTCGCCGGGCTGCACCTCAAAGGACACGTCCCGCAGGGCCCAAAACTCTTCCCAGCGCGGAGAAGGCGGAGCCAGCAGACCGCGCAGTCGGTTGACCAGCAGGTGCCCGGCGCGGCGTACAGCCCCAGAAAGGGCGTTGCGCAGTGTCTGGTAGCGACCCTCCGATTGATGACGGATGACGTATTTCTTGCCCAACCCTTCCACGCGGATGGCAGGTTTCGCCCCCGACGCTGGGCTGCGCACGGGTTCGCTGGATAGGCTTGGGACTGGGACCATAGTCATAACCGATCCGCCAGGGTCTGTTCGGTCCTGCGAAAGTACCCCAAACCGACCACCAGCGACACACCGATGACTACGAGGGATACCAGAAAGGTCCACGCATCTAGGGTATTTTCTTCCCCGAGGAGAGCCCATCGGAAGCCATCAATGACGCCGACCATTGGGTTGAGAGCGTAGAGCGGACGGTATGGCTCAGGCACGATTTTGCTGCTAAACCCGACGGGCGAGACGTACATCCCAAACTGGACCACGAACGGGATGACGAAGCGAAAGTCGCGGAACCGCACGTTCAGGGCTGCCATGCCAATGCCCGCGCCGCTGGAGGCCAGCAAGGCAATGACGACGAACAACGGCAGTGTCATGACGCGCCAGGTCAGCGGCTGTCCGTAGTACCACATGAGCGCGCCCAGGATCACTAGCGAAATCAGGAAATCGACCAGGCTAACGACCATGGCGCTGAGCGGCACGAGGACGCGCGGGAAGTAAACCTTCGAGACCAGGTTGGCGTTGCTAAGCAGGCTGGAACTTGCTTCCGAGAACGCGGTGCTGAAGAGCTGCCAGGGGAGCATGGCGGCGCAGACGAGCAGAGGGTAGGGCACGCCTTCGGAGGGCAGCTTGGCCAGCTTTCCAAAAACGATGACAAAGACGATCATGGTCAGCAGTGGGCGCAGAAGGGCCCATCCGACGCCGAAGACGGTTTGCTTGTAGCGGACCAGCACGTCGCGCCAGGCGAGGAAGTAGAGAAGCTCCCGGTAGCGCCACAGGTCGCGCCAATACTGGCTCTCAGTCTTTCCCGCCTCGATCAATATTTCTTGTGTCTGCATTCGTGCAAATCAATTGCGGTTGTCCAGAGACTGTAGCCAAAGTTCCAGATTCACGAGTTGCCAGAGAAACATCATGTGGTTGTCCCTGGTCTCCTGGCAGGCGACGATGCGGTCGTGCTCGTCGATCAACCGGCAAACCTCCGTCACGTTGTAGATGCCCCGTTCGCGGAACGACTGGGTCCGCACCAGGTCGTGGAGCGATTCCGCGCCTTTCCGAGCGAACCAGACATGGGCGGGGGCGTTCCAGCCCGTCTTCTTCACTCGGGTCCGTGTCTCGTCCGGTAAGACGCCCCGCATCGCCTGCCTGAGCAAGTGTTTGGTCGCTCCCTCGCGATATTTCAAAGTCCCCGGGATTCGGAACATGAACTCCACGAGCCGATGATCGAAGAAAGGGAGGAAGTTCATTAGACCGAACGCCGCGCTCTGGCGGTCTTCAGCGCGCAGACAGCAAGGGATCGTTTCCCGCATCATATCCTGGTAGGTGCGGTTCTTGAGATAACTACGAAAAGGGTGATCCATCATAGGTATGAACGCATACAGGTCGAAGTAATCCGGGTTTAGCGCGCCTGCGTAGCGCAGCATCCGGGCTCGATCCGCCATGCACTTGCCAGGGCATCGCAGGTCCACCAAACGGGTAAACGCATCCTCTACCACGCCAATACTTTTGCGAAAAATCGGGTGGTCGTGATGGTGTGCCCACATCTGCACTTCCTTGTTGAACTCCTCGGTCCGACCGGTAGATCGCAGGTCAGCGAAATGAAAGAAGAAGTGCTCATACTCGCCCGCGTTCAGTTCGTCGCCACCCAGGCCGCCGAATAAACCATCGAATCCAAGCCGGGCTGCCTCCTCGCAGACGATGTAGTGCGGCAGCCACGTCGCCGTCGCGATCGGCTCGTCGTTCACCGCAATCATTTTCCCGACGAAGGCGAATACGTCCGGCGCGCCGATGCGGATCGCGTGCCACTCCTCGACCGTCGCATCCAAGATGCTGCGAATTTCTGCGGACTCGTCGTAGGTCTTGTCGTCGTAAACCGAGGAGAACGCATGTTGTTTGCGCCCCGTGAGCCGGACTGCGGAGGCCAGCACCGACGAGGAATCCATACCGCCCGACAGCGTGAAGCAGGGTCGAGTCGCCACTCGAAGCCGCCGCTGGACCGCGTCGAAGAGCAACTCGCGATAGCGCTCCGCCAACTCCTCTTCCGTTCCGTCGTGATCGGGCCCATCGCTGAGCGTCCAGTAGATGGACTTGGTGAGTCTTCCGTCCGCCAGGCGAAGCATCTGTCCGGCCGGCAACTGTCGAATGGCCGCGTAGGGTGAGGTGTCCGGATCGTTGTCGAAGTAGCGGTAGTGGGACCCGGCGAAGACTGCGACGTAGGTCGGATTCGGCGCTCGATTGACTTCTGGAAGAGCAAGCAAACCGGCTGGCCGGGAGGCGAAAGCGAAACGGTCGCCCGAATGCAGGTAGTAGAGCGGCTTAACTCCGATTCGATCTCGCGCAAGCCAGAGCGAGCGGCTCGTTGTATCATACAAGGCGATAGCGAAATCACCGTTCAGCCGCCGCAACGTTTCCTCGAACCCGAACTGACGGTAGAGACCAGCGACCGCCTCGGCATCGGTCGTATAGGCACCCAACTCGTCCCGGTTGTAGAGCCAACCGTCTAGCATAGCCAGCACATCGCCCTGCCGTGTGATAGCAGTCGCCGGATTGACGCCACATAGGCCCATCGCCAAGTCGTCCGATGTTTCCGTTGCGATCTTCCACTGGGGCACCGCGGAAGACGCCTGAAGGGCACACTGGACGAGTGCGTTGTTTTTCTTCGACGGTGCAGTGTTCCAAAGGCCTGCGAGTCGCATTGGTTGAATCTCTACTCAGACGCTTCTAGTTCTTGAATCGTGGTCGTTGCCCGCCAAATCGCTCAGGCCCGAACTGCCACCAGAAAGCGCCAATAGTGCGGGTAGCCGATCACTAGTTCGGGCTCACCTTGCGTACGGCGATCCGTCAGCGCCGCTACGTCAAAGCCATACGACCGGATGAAGTCCATGACTTCAGTCTGGCTGTACGTATTGACGTGAACTTTCAGGTCCACGCCTACGTTCAGATATTTGTCCTTGACGTACAGGTAATGGGACCGCTCCCCGAGCGACTCGCGCAGCACGACCGTCTTGCGGGCGCACCGGAGTAAGCGTTCTAGCGGCCGATGGTAATTGTCGATGTTCGACAGCACGTTCATGCAGATGACGTGATCGATCTCGCCTTCGAGGTCCTCCAGTCGCAGCAATTGCAGGTTTTCGCGCGGCAGGCCGAATTCTGGCAGGTAGCGGCGACCAATCTCGATCAAACTCGGAGCGGCGTCGATCCCGTGATAGACAACTGGCACGCTTCGCGTGCGGAGCGAGTGGTAGAAGTAGCCGCTGCCGCACCCGGCGTCGAGCAATACGTCGCCCTGAGTCACGTGCGGTGAGAGCAGTTCCACGGCCTGAACGGCACAGGTCATCTCCTCGGCTTCCATCCGACATCGCCTCGCATACAACTCGCGAATCGTCGCGCTGTGTTCCCAGATGCAATAGTTCAGCCAGCCGTTGTCCAGGATCATGTTCGCTTGCCCGTGACCACGAAGGCCGAAGCCATAAAATAGCCTCGCCAGTCGGTCGGGTCTTCCATGGCAACGCTCTCTTTTACGAAGAGCTGCGGTACGAATCCCTGAAGCATCGGAGGCAGGCAGTGAAAATGGTAGAAGAGCATCTGGACGTCAGCGAATCCGGCCTGCTGCATCTGCTGTGTCATGACGAGCGGGTTGTGCGTCCGCGACAGGACCTCGTCGTAACCTGGCTCGTCGGCGTTTCCCGTGCGGACGGACGGCAGATCCATACGAAACCGCGTGCGCAATTCGTGAAGTCCTTTTTCCAATGCTGTCAGATCGTCGCCGGCTCGCTGCTTCAGCGGTTGAGCTCGGATCAACTCGTCGAAAAAGAGCTCGTGCGAATAGCGGTTAAGCGTGAACAGCGCGAAAAGCTGATTTCGGGCCTCGACTGCTACCAGGCCGCCGGGTTTGACCGCGTCGCGCAGGTGGCGAAGAACAATTGCGTCGGTCTCAGCCGGGATGTGTGGAAAGACGCCGAAGCAAATTGCCGCATCGAACTGCCGGGGCGCGCCGGGTCCCGGGCCGCGGAAGGCGTCGGCCGCCAGCACGCTGCCTTCCCAAATATGATCGGCCGGAATGCCCCGCTCATCGAGAACGCGCTTGGCCTCGGTCACCATCTCCGGCGTCAGGTCGAAGCCGTACAGATCGAAGCCATCGCCAGCCAAATCGCGAAGCATCGACGCCGGCCCGCAGCCGGCGTCGAGCACAGTGATCGCTCCGGCTTTGAGCAGCTCCTGTCGCACCAGCTCCTTGTGCACGGGCGGGTAGGAGGCCTTGTCGCCGTAATACTCGTCGTAATAAGTCTGTCCCCAGGTGGAGTAACAGGACTTAACCGACGCTTCAATGTGTTCGTGACTCATTCGGGACGCTTAAGTAACGACGAAAGTCATCTACTGCAAGAAGGCACGTAAAGTGAACTTGGTGCTCGGCTCGCGGAGCCGCTCGATCAGGCAAATACGGAATCCGGCGCGCCGCGCCAGCAAGGCAATCGATGCCGCGCTAAATACGTGGTGGTGCTCGATGAAGAACTCTTCTCGTTCGAATCCCTCGTGCAAGGCCGCCTCGCCGTCTGGCAACTCGACATAGATCAGCCCGCCAGGAGCCAGGAAGTCGCAGCTCCTGGCCAGCATGAAGACCGGATCCTTGACGTGCTCGAGCACCTTGTTAAAGGTGATGAGATCAAACTTGCCCAGGTCATCCGCTTCCAGAAAGTCCGCACAGACAGCCTTGACGCCCACGACCTCGCGGGCGTGCTGCACGGCGCGCTCGTCCGGATCGAGGGCGGTGCCATCCCAGCCCACTGCCTTCATACGATACAGGAAAACGCACAGGCCGGAGCCAATGTCGAGGACGGTCGGTTGTCGGTCGCGGTACGCTGACTGGGGCAGGAGAGCACGAGCGAACTCGTTGACTCGCATCACGCGGCCGACGTTGTCCGAGTTCGCCGGATCGAGCGCGTTAATGCGGTCGAACGAGCGCTTCAGCCCGTCTCGTCCGTAGGTTGATTCGACGTAGTCCCCTGCGTACAGCTCCTTCTCATCCATGTCGTGTAGCGATAACATGTGGCCGCAGCCCCGGCACGTGAAAACCTGGCGCAGGTACGACCCCGTCGAGCTAAAAGCGAAACGAATCTCGCCGGAGGGCTGCGCGGTGTAGGTGAACGTCTTCTCGAACGCGGCACCGCCGCACAAGGGGCAAGCGGACGGCGGCTGGATTGCCTGGATCACGACGCTCTAACTTTCTGCTCGAAATTCTCCAGCACCTCTGTGGAATCCATCCAGGTGACGATCTCGAGTTGCTCAATGTCGAGATACCGCCGGAACAGCGGCTCCTTGCCTCGTTCGATGAGAAGTATGAAGTACTGCACCTTCCGGTTTTTGACCATGACTCCACGGAGGTTGAATCGCTCGAGGCGGGCGTTCAGCGACGGCGTGGCGTAAAAGCCCCAGTCCTTACGCGCCACGTCGTACTCGGCGCCTGACTCCGTAAGAAACGTCACTTGCTCGTCGGGCTCCAGATGCACGTGGGCACAGTCCTTGAGCTGAATGATTTCGCCGAGCCCAACTTTGAAAACTCGCGGCGGATCGTTGACGTCGATTTTCACGACCACTTCCAATCAGGAATGAGAAAACCTTCGATCACCCAGTTTTCGTCTCGCCGGACCCAGATGTCTGGGTTGCGGAACCTCTCGATCACGTCGAAAAAGTGAGACGTAGTGATACCAACGAAGTCGCAGAATTTGGCAATGTCTTCGTACGGCGTCTCGTCGCCGCGGTCGCGGAGGACACGGACGGCCTCGTCGCGGGTAAGGCGTCCATTGCGGATTTCCAACGACAGGTTATCGCAGGTTCGCGTGATGCCGAACTTGTACCACTTCAGCCAGTGGTGGATGGAGATAAAGTCGTCGTCAATGTCCGCGTAGTTGTAGTAACCGGTGCGTGGGCCTTCCGACCTGGCCTGAAAGCCGTGCTCGCGCGCGACTCTCAGGCTGGTCTCCGGGTCCCACGGAAAGTAATAGCCGAGGAAAACCGCGAGAATTCCCTTGCTCTCCAAGTCCTCATCGCCTGGTCCGAAGTACGGCGTCAGTTCTTGGACGGTCAGTTCGTCGCACACCCAGTCGCGAGCGGTGGTTCCGTGGGTCACGCCGTACTTCCGAAGCCACTGGCCGTCCAGCCGGAAACCCAGCCGATCCTCACTTGCACCACCGTATTCCATAGCGGAGTTCTCACCCCAGACGACGAGTGGTATGTCAAACCGGACTGCGATCGTGAGCGGGATGTTGAACAACGCCAAGTGCATCGGGATCGCAGTCGCGCCGTATCGTAGCAAAGCCTGGTACATGAACTTTCGCTCGACCTTCGGATTGATCTGATAATCGATGTGATCAACGCCGAGGTTGACCAGGTTCGCAAGGTTGCGTGCTCCAAGTTCCGTGCGGGCAGGAGTCTTCCATGTGACAGCAAGTGGGTTCAGTCCGTACTCCAGACATTTGACGACTTGCCAGGTACTGTCTTTGCCGCCGCTGACGGGGATGACGCAGTCATAGCCATGGCTGCGCCGCTTCGCGTTCGCCACCACAATCTCGAAGTCACGCTGTCGTTCTTCCCAGTTGATAGCGTGCGCTTTCTCCGCATGGCCCTCGCACCCGGTGCATATCCTGTCGCCGTTGATCCGAATCCCAGGCCGTGTGTCGGGTAGGATGCAATTGCGGCAGTACCTCATGCCGCGAATTCCTCCAGAAAGAGCTTGCTGGTCAGAAAATAGAAGAGGAATTTGCTCTCGCTGTTTGGCAGGTCAGCTTTCTGGATCAATTGCTCGATCTTGTCGCGCCGCACGTGCTCAAAGATCGGACTCTTGTCCAGCAGCGAGCTACGGACTTCCGGGTCAGCCACGTTTAGGAACGAAAATATCGGGGCGTTGAATCCGACCTTGCGGCGGTTGTTGACGATCGCGTCTGGCACGATGCCTCGCATGGCATCGCGGAGAATCGCCTTGGCATAGCCGTCTCGGATCAAGTGTCGGCTAGGAATTCGAAAGCAGAATTCGAACAGGTCGCGGTCGAGAAAAGGCGACCGGTTCTCGATGGAGTAGTACATCGCATTGAGGTCATCTTCGTGTAGGATCACGGGGACAGCTTCATGGAACAGCTCGTTCAACATACGGTTGCGGAGCAGGCTTTCCGTGTACCGTACCTCAGTGAAAGGCTCGCCCCACCGGTTCGTCAAATACTCCGCGAACTCATCCGCATTCAGGAAAACATGGCCGCGGAAATCCGGGTTTCGGACGAAAACGTCGGGATCACGGAGGAAAGGGTTTCGCGTGATCGGCCAGATGTGTTTTTGCCACGCATCGAGCGCCGCCGCATGAAGTTTCGGATCTTCGCGCACCTCGTAAAGGTAAGCCAAGTGATGATCGTAGTAGCCGCTGAAGAGTTCATCCGCGGCCGTACCACTGACCGAGATGCGGTAGCCGTGCTCGGCGATGCTCTCCATCAGGAGCCAATGCGCAAAGTATGTGATTGTATAGACCGGGGCATCGTGCTGTCTGACAAGCGTACGCAGCTTGCTTAGGAATCCTGACGTGTCCACCGGGATCGCCGTATGACGGATGCCCAACTCGGTAACCGCATGGTTCACCATGTCCTGCTCTTCGTATCGGGCATCGGAGTTGACAATCGTGAAGCCGTGGACGTCGTAATGGAACACATTTTTGGCAATGCTGATGAGCGAGTTGGAATCGACTCCTCCGCTCATGCAGAACGCGAGTGGTACATCGGCCCGTAGCCGCAGCTCGACCGCTCGAATGAGCCGATCGCGGACGCCGGCAACCGCGTCGGCGTGCGACATTTCTTCATCCTGCCGGAACTGCGGCTGCCAATACCGGGTACGAACCTCTTCGCCGGACGCCGCGATCCGCAGTATCGTCGCCGACGGAAGTTCTTCCAGGCATTGGAAGAAGGTGTGGCCATCCTTGCAGAGCGACTTGTAGCCGTTGACGAGGTAACGGTAGAGGTGGTCCACGTTTGGCTCAAGGCGGCGTCCAACGAGCGCAGCGAGAAACTTGACCTCAGAACCAAAGTAGATTCCGGTTCCATCGCGATAAAGATAGAGGGGCTTCTCACCAAAACGGTCGCGGCAAAGAGTCAGCGATCCGTCGTCCTCGTCGTAGATCGCGAAGGCCCACATCCCTTCACACTGGTCCAGTCCCTGCGAGCCGTACTCGTCGATGACGTTGAGCAGTACCTCGGTATCGGAATCGGTGGTGAAGCGACGGCCACAGGCAGCAAGTGCGGCACGACACTCGACGTAGTTGTAGAGTTCGCCATTAAACACTATCCACTTCGATCCTACGCGGAACGGCTGGTTAGCGCGTGGATCGAGGTCGATAATGCTAAGCCGGCTATGCAGGAGATAGGTGTGGCGACCGCTCTCCCTGGTCCAACACCGGTATGCTGCATGGTCCGGCCCACGGCGTACCATGGCACTTAGGCATCTATCGACGCACTCTTGACCAATTTGTTTGTGGCCTATGTACCCCGCGATCCCGCACACGAATGGTACCTCGTGTTAGAAACAATCATTTGACACAATCCTTTGACCTTTTCCCACCGCTCGCGCGAGCTTCCTGTTCAAGACGAGCGCCTCTTGGCCCGGGGGCAGGCCGCCTCCCGGTCTAACCCACGCCAGGTCGTCCCACGTGATAGTCGCACCGGCTGGAAGGTCACGGACCGCCACAATCGAGCGCCGAATCAGTTGGTTCGCAGGCTCTTCGCAAGGCAAGCGACGCTTATCCCCGTTGCCGAGGAGGGTTTCGGCCTCCCGTACTCTGCGAACCAGCGCAGCTAGTTCCGCCGGGTCCGCAGAGAGGTGATGGTCGCGAAAGTCGGATTGATTCTTGTCCAGGGTGAAATGCTTCTCGATGAGCCGCGCACCGAGGGCTACGGAAAGCACGGCAGCCTCAATTCCAAGAGTGTGATCCGAGTAACCGACCGTGAGGCCGAGCGTCTGGAGACTCCGGATAGCAAGCAGATGAGCTTCCTCCGACGGCGTTGGATAGCTGACGACACAATGGAGCACTGCAAGTTGTTGCTGAATCCCAGACTCGCTCCACTTGCCCTCGATGAATTCCTTGGCTGTCGCCACTTCCGAGAGTGCTAGGAGTCCGGTGGAGAGGATTATGGGTTTGCCTGTACGGGCAACAACATCGAGTAGTGGAAAGAAGTTGTTGTCTCCAGAGGCGATCTTGAAGGCGGAGACCAGCCGATTCAGGAACCGCGCGCTTTCAATATCGAAGGGGGTGGAGAGAAACAGTAACTTGTTTCGTCGAGATTGTTCGGCGAGTCGCTCGAATTGTTCGTAGCTAAACTGAAAGCGGCGGAGCTGTTGGATCCGTTCCGGTTGAGCGATGCTTACGAGACGCTCCGGAACGATTGTTTGAAATTTCACTGCATTGGCACCGGCTTCAGCGGCGCCGGCAATCATCTCAATGGCGCGGTCGAAGTTCCCTTCGTGGTTGTTGCCAATCTCGGCAACAATGAGCACGCGTGAATCCAGATCGCAGTCGCCGATATTCACTCGCTCTGACCGTTTGCAGCGACGTGTGCATGGAGTACGAACGTGGTGTCCGCGACGCGAAAACCACAGGATTCATACAGGCGAAGCGACGGGATATTCGCCGCCTGGGTGCCGACTCGAAGCGAATCACATAATCCATCGCTCGAGGCTATGAAGTGGTCGACGATGGCGCGACCCACACCTCGCCCCTGGTGTGCGGGTGCGACTCCCACCAAATCGATGACACGACATGACCCGTTCGAATCTTTGTTGGCTAGCACGGCAAGAAAGCCCACGGGTTTGCCGTCCAATTTCGCCACGAGTAGAGCTTCGCCTCGTTTTCCTTTTACATAATTCCGCACCCATTCACGCTTGACCATATTGGCCATCTCCTGCGTAAGCAGCGGATCGAGGTGAAACCGGGAATACACAAAACAATTCGCGGCGATGTTCAAAACGTCCTCGTGGTCCTGAGGGGTCGCCTGTTGTACCGAGATCGAATTCCCCACGCTGCTCGAAGATTGACTACCCGGCGTTCGTTCCAAAGTGACGTTGACATCAACGACATTGAACCCCAGTTCCGTCATCGCTCGTAGTTGATCTACTCGACGTGTTGGAAGCTTGCAGTAGAAGAACGCGGGCCCGCAAATAGCCGACAAGGCTTCACGAATCGCACCTATTCCGCCGGAGTTTTCACCAGCATCCTGCACCCAGCGCACACGAAACGTGCTGCGGCCGAGGATCTGAGTTAGCCAGGGGTCGCATTCGATGGTCACAGCGTTCTGTGATCCGGAGGTCGAACACAGCTCGACCGTCGGAGCCCTCCAGGTACTTTGCGTTTTCGCGCTGACGCTACACTCCCACCCTCTCCGCGGGGCGAAGAAGGAGTTTTATTGTTGGACGGTCCGTCACTGCGGAGAACCAGCCGTCGCGATGCTCTTTGCGGAAGGGGATTCATGCTGTCCATTACCCCCAGTCTTCAGTCGTCGAGTGGATTGCGCCTCTTCTCCCTCACCTAGGAATTCTTTGTACCACATGATGTTCTTGGGTATGCCAACCTCGATGGGATTCTTGGGGGCGTAACCGAGCATGTCGATTGCCCTCTTCACGCTCAGTGTTCCTCGGAAAGGCATGAGTTTGTCTCGCTCGACGTGCTGCACGGCGACATCCGGAAAGTACTCCCGGATGACTTCGACAAGTTCCTTGACGGATCGGGAAGCACCGAAGGTGAGATTGAAAATCTCGTTCCGGGCCTCGGGCTTCTGGATTACCAGGCTAATCCCTTGGACGAGGTCTTCGACGTACGTGAAGTCCAGACGCTCACAACCGTCCCCTTCGATTCGGAGCGGTTTGCCCATCAGGGCATTCTCGATGAAAATCTGGCTGACGCGGCGGCTGACACATCGTTCACCATACAACGCCGAGGGCCGGATGATGGTGTAGGTCAGATTGAACACTTGCTGGTAGGAGATCACCATCTTCTCTGCCGCGAGCTTCAAAGCGCCATAGACACCGATGGGCTGTAGGGGATGGTCTTCGCTCACCTCTTCGGTCAGAAAGTTGCCGTAAGCCATGCTGGACGAGAGATAGATGAAGTGCTCGACGTTGTTCCGTGCTGAATCCAGTGCGTTCTCCAACGTACGCAGGCTGTGGTCAAACGTTGAATAGGGATCTTTGTTGGAGGTCCCTGCATGGGCAACAGCCGCCAGATGGACGATCACCTGCGGCTTGATGGTGCCGAGCATCATGCTGAGCTTGTTGTAATCTCGCGCATCCTGCACATGCAGCGGAATGCCGCCCTTGCGAAGTAGTTCCAGACGGTTGTTCAACATTCGCAGGTTAAGTTCACGGTTTGTGGGGCTACTGTACTCGGAATGATAGTGCAACAGATGGTTCACCGAGAGCCCATCAATCACATGCACGTCGGCTCCGGACTTCGCCAAGTGCAAGGCCAGGTGATGGCCGATGAATCCTGCTCCGCCGATCAATGCGATTCGCCGCCCCTCAAGTTCGATGCTCATTGCAAACACTCCTCGATCGTCTGGGTGAAAGTTGCTGCGATGTAGTTCACGTCTTCGGCCCCCAAGTGCGGTCCCACGGGAAGTGCCACCGAATGATCGCTGATCCTGGTTGCCTCGGGGTATGCCTCAGGCCTGTAGCCGTACTTATTGCGGTAATAGGTCATCCTGGGAACCGGTTGTGGGTAGTAAATGCTGGTTCCCACGCCGGCAGTATTCAGCCGGTTGACAACCTCGTTTCGCTGTTCCGCCAGAGGGCCGGTCAGTACTGCGGTCAGACAGTAGTGGCTGCTATCCACACTATTATTCACGGAGTCGAGGACGCGAACGTGTTCCAGGTTCTGAAGTCTCGATTTGAGGTGCGTGAAATTCGATTTGCGGCGCGCCAATATGTCACCGACGCGTGCGAGTTGTTTGCGTCCCAGAGCCGCATTGATATCGCTCATGCGGTAATTCACGCCGAGCGTCGGTACGTCGTACATGCCAGGGATCGTGCGCTCAGCAAAGGTCCGATCGACTCCGAAGCCGCGAAACTTTCTCACCTTGTCTGCAAGATCCGCGTTACGCGTCATAAACATCCCGCCGTCGCCGGTGGTGATGTGCTTCACGGGGTAGAAAGAGAAACAACCCACCTCCCCTAACAGACCGACGTGACGATCTTTGTATCGGGCTCCGACCGCCAGCGCGCAGTCCTCGACAATCTTCAGGCCATGTCTTTCTGAGACGGCAAGAATGCGGTCCATGTCGCACGGTATTCCGATGAAATGAACCAGGCCTATCGCCTTGGTCCGTGGAGTAATGAGACGCTCTAAGTGATCGGAATCGATGTTCCCTGTCTCCGGGGCACAGTCAGCAAATACCGCCCGAGCACCCACCACTTCGACGGCGTGAGCGGTCGCCACGTGTGTTTGAGCTGGGACGATCACCTCATCTCCCGCTCCGATGCCCAATTGCAGGTAGGTCAAATGAAGGGCGGCCATGCACGAACTCACCGCCACGCAATATGCACCGGGGCCAACGAACGATGCGAACTCCTCCTCAAACGCCTTGTTTTGTGGGCCGTGTGTGAGGATATCACCCTTCAAGACTTCAAGCACGGCTTCACGTTCGGTATCGGTGATCCAGGGTCGCGCAAAGGGGATGGTACGCGCGCCAATCAAATGTATTGGACCTCTTTCCAGCAGCGGCTCCCGAGCGATTCATCACACGCAGCAACAATGCTCATCACATCAAAATGCATCTGGGTCTCGTGTGTCTTGTCCGCATCCTCGATGATCGCCCTGAGAAAATCATCGACAAGATCTCCTTTACTTGCGGGCAAGGCTGGCAGTGTCACGGGAACAGCCGAGAGACCAGGGTTCCTCGAGCAGTGGTAGCGCGGTCCCGAATCGTCGTAAACGAACGTCCCCAAGGTGCCACACACTCGAACAACGTGCTGGTGTCGGTGCACACATCCGAAATTCGCTGTAATCCGCGCCACGAGTCCGCAGGCGAACGTGAGTGTTGCCGCCACGTAATCGTTGTAGCGAAAAGATGTATTTCGCGTGCAGATGCGGTTTCCCAGAGCGATTACGTCCGTAGGACGTTGTCCGGTGATCCACAAAAGCAGGTCGATCAAATGGACACCCCCGCCCGCCATTACAGAATAATTAAGCACATCGCGCCGCCAACCGGCGGTGATCTTCTCAATCCGTCCGTACAGGTAGTCCCCGTCGAGGGCGAAGACCTCCCCGAAGAATCCTTCAGCTACCTTTCCGCGTAACCACTGGTATACCGGCGCGGCCCTCAGTACCAGGTTCGAGCCCAGCTTTAGCTTCCCCTGGTGTCTGGCCCATGCCGCCTTGATTACCTTCAATTCGGCAAGCGTCTGGCATATCGGCTTCTCCACGAAAACGTGCTTGCCCGCGTTCAGGGCTGCAACCACTTGCTTGGCGTGTGCGTCATCGTAGCTGGCGATGGAAACGACATCGATTTCGGGATCCTCAAACACTTCCTCTGGGTCTCGGGTCACTCGTATTTTTGAATACCTCGTCCGTGCCGCAGTGAGTTTCTCTTCCGACAGGTCGCAGGCAACGACGACTTCGCATACCCCTGACCTACTATAAGCGAGAAGGTGCTGTTCTCCGACTCCCAGGCCGATTACGCCCGCCCGCAATTGACGCATGCAACACTCTTCAGTTCATCTGTATTTGTCGATACAGCTCAACGATCTCAATCAAACTGTATTGCCAGTGGGGTTTCTGCATCTGGCAAACTATCGCGGCAAAACGATTCATCTCATCTGGCGTGTCAACCGATAGATGGACTCCGTTGTAGGACACTAGTGACTGAAAATCATTGATCCGAAAGCCGTCCGGATGTTTGTAGAACACCTTGGTCACGTGTTCAAAGTCTTCAGGGTCTCGCATCATTCCATATGCCCGGCGGAATGCGGAAGAACAAATTACCTCGACAGACTGGCCACTGGGAAAAGTGCGGTGAAGGATGTTCGTCACCAGGTCGCTTTCTGATTCTCTGAAGAAGCGAACGGCGTAGTCGACCAATCCCGGATCGAGCAGCGGGCTGTCCCCGCTAATTCGCACAAATGCGTCAAATCGGTAGGCATCCACAACTTGAATAAAACGATGAGCAACATTGGCAAGAACACCTCGGAAACAGGTTATTCCCATGTCCCGGCAGAAGTCCTCCACGGAATCATCTTCACATTCCTGCGAAGTCGCCACCACCATTGCATCGAAACCGTTACAGCGATTAAGCCTCTCGAACAGATACTGCAACATGGGCTTCCCCGCCACGCGATGCAGCACCTTCCCCGGGAATCGAGTGGAACTCATCCGCGCCTGGATAACGACACCAATTCTCACACAACCTACCCGAGATCGATTCGTCCACCTAACCTGGCGTTTGCATTCGCGCACGATATCGAGGAGTGCATGTTTAGGCGTGTCGCCCGAGGCTGTACATGTGTTGCATCTCAAGCTGCTTGAATTCGTCGCGGCTGAAAACGATGAGTTTCTTTGGCCGATGACTACGAAGCAGGATTTCGACAAACTTCTTGCCGAACGAGCCGGTGCCGCCCGTGACGAGAACGACGCTGTCATCCCAGGTTATCGAGTTAGTACGGGTGTGCACGAACTAAGTAGACCGGCATGAGAAAGTATGTCGGCGAGCGGGGGGCGTCAGCCCCCTGATATATCGGGATTCCGCGAGAATCAGGGGGCTGACGCCCCCCGCTCGCCAGCCCAATCTTCAAAGCGGGTCTACTTAGGAGTTCCAATATCAAAATGGGTCTGCAGGATGTTGGACGATGTGTGAACCAAGTGCGAAAAAGTGGGGCCTGTCGACGAGCAGGCATGCGGGGCTGCCGCTCGTGTTGGACGTTCGGCCAGAATCTCCAATGCGCGCGCCACGCCGACCAAGTCTCCGACGGGGATACGCTGATAGGCGCTGGGTGCTAATGATTCGCGGCACAATAGATCGATGTCCGACCGTTCGCTTCCGACGTAGAGGACGTCCCGGCCCGATTGAATGCACGCGTAGACCTTTGAGGGCAGAACGAATCCGACGAACGGGTCGCGGAGCGTAATCAAGTGGGCGTCCGCGGTCACGAGCAGCCGAGGGAGAGTTTCAAGCGTGACCGGGCGGCTGCGATGGATGGGGAGGCCGAGTCTCCGGATCGATTGCTCTACGAGGTCGGCCTTGGTCCCAACGGCATTGAGCCACAGTGCGACTCGGCCCGGACCTGTCTGGTGATGTAACCGGTAGCCATTCAGGAAGGTCTCGTGATCGTGTGCCACTCCAAAGTTGCCGGAATAGAGCAGGATTACATATCCTTGAAGCTCCGGCGGAATCGGCAACGGTTTAGTGTGAGGTGTGATCCGAATTGGACTCGGGTCACGCTTCAGCTCAAAACGCGAACGGGGGATCCCAATTTCGCGGAGTCGCCTCCCTTGATCTTCGCCCAGCACTTCAAAGTGATGGACCCGTCGTCGCCAGAACAGGGTCAGTTTGTAAATCGCCCTGAGCCACGACGGCACATGTTGCCTTTCCGCCATCAGACATTCCGGGTGAAAGTCGGTGATGCGGTACACTAATCGTTTTCGCAAGAGTAGATTCAAAGGGGCCAAGAAGTGGAGCAAGAACGGCGGGCTGCCCGTGAACAAAATTTCATCCGCACTTTTGATCTGGCTCCAAGCATGCCGAAGCAGCCGGCAGTTCGTTTGGATTGTCCAGAGCAACCGCGTTGTGAAGTTGCTCCTGTCGTACGTTCGGGCGCGAATCCGAATTACTTCCAACAACCCTGATCCGAGCGGTTGCCGTTCGATGGATTCGCGCCGAGAAGACAGGCCAACCAGGACAACATGTTGGCCGCCGATGGCTCGCTCGCGGGCAAATTGCAAACTGTATTGGCCGACGGCACCAAAGTCAGGCGGGAGCCAGTCGCAGATGTAAACCGTACGATGCAACATTTTCCGATGGTCTTCCGGCATCTAGACAATGTCTACGTTGCGGCCAAAAGCGTTCGCTTTTCGGCCGTGCCATATTTGGCCACAAATTCATCCAGGATCCATGCGTAGGTTTTCTCCATGCCGTCGCGCAGTCGAGTGGACGGCTCCCAGTTCAGGTACGAACGAATCTTGGTGTTGTCGGAATTGCGCCCGTTCACGCCCTTGGGTGCGGATAAGTCATAGCGGCGCCGAAGTTTCACGCAGGCGATGTTCTCGACGATATCCACTAACTGATTGATTGTAACCAGCTCTGACGATCCCAGATTGATTGGCTCGATGATGTCGCCGTGAGTGATTGCGTCAATGCCGAGGATGCAGTCGTCGATGTAAGTGAACGATCGCGTCTGGTTGCCGTCTCCCCAAATCTCGATGCAGAGGTCTCCGCTAATTTTGGCCTCGATCACCTTTCGGCAAATGGCCGCGGGAGCCTTTTCGCGGCCGCCCTCCCAGGTGCCGTGCGAGCCATAGACGTTGTGGAATCGGGCGACGCGCGTTTGCAGTCCGAAGTCTTCCATGAAATGCCGGCACATGCGCTCCGAAAAAAGTTTTTCCCAACCGTACCCATCCTCGGGCATTCCGGGATATGCGTCTTCTTCCTTAAGTGGGGTGACCTTGGGATCTTTTTGTTTGTCCGCGTTGTAGACGCAGGCGGAGGAGGAATAAAAGTATCGTTTCACGCCCGCTTCGCGCGCGGCCATGAGCATGTGGGTGTTGATCAAGACGGTCAGCATGCAGAGGGCCTTGTTGTTCTCGATGAACCCCATGCCGCCCATGTCGGCTGCCAGTTGATACACTTCATCGGCACCGTCGCAGACCTTGACGCAATTCTCCCAGTACCGCAAATCGAGCTGAGCGTTCTCCACGTCGTCAAATAGCTGGTACCACTCTTCGAAAGGTTTGACATCCACCGCGACCAGATTGGAAAAGCCACGCTGACGAAACGAGGCGATCAAATGGCCGCCAATAAAACCACCCGCTCCGGTTACCAGAATTCGATCTTTCGTCATCTTCATTTCCTTGACTGATTCATGAGTCAATGCGTTGGACCTGACAGTCTTCAATCTGCACGGAGGCGCCTTGTTTCAGAAAATTCACCGCGACGAGCAGCCGGGTTTCGTTGAACCGTTTGATCACGACCCCTTCAATTCCTGCGAACGGACCGGATCGCATCAACACGCGCATGCCAGGCTGCAGACGTTCCTCCGGCGTGAGTGGGGCCCCGGTTTCAATGAGTTGCCGAATCTGCCGCAGATCTTTGGTGAGTTCCACACTGTCCGGCACTTCCAGCCAGCGTGAAACGCAGTTAGTGGTTTGGGCCGCTCGCCGCTTGTCCTCGTCGCCGAAGATGAACACGTAATTGGAGAAGAGCGGAACATGAGCAATGCGAATTCTGCCAGAGGGTGATCGAGTCCGCCGAGGGACAATGGGGCAGTAAAATGGAACATCGAGCGCCAACAAACGGCGGAGCAGTTCCTTCTCTTGTCGTGAGCGAGTGTACATCGTCCACCAACCGCAGTCTGCTCCCAGAGATGCGTCGGCTTGATCAAACAAATCTTCCGGGTAAGTGTCTATTTCACGGGCTAGGATCGGCATGTCCCGCCCCTTTGCTTAGCTGACATTGTTCTTGATTGCATGGCTCTAGGTAGTCGTTGTCGCATGAGTGTTGAGTGAAATATGCGGTGCATAGGCGACGGCCGACACGGCTTCGTCCAAATCCTCAAGTGAATGGGCCAGCGCGGTAATGGATGTCCATACCGGAACATGGTTGCGTTGTCCCACAATCTGAAGCCGACCGACGTGCTGGCCATTCGCCACCAGCGGAATCTCCGCGCGCCAGAGATCCGGATCGCTCGGATCTTCGACGCAGTCCCAGCGCGCGTGGTAACCTTCGTGAATATTCGGCGCATTCACGTCGAGGTGAATGGCCTTGAGTTGAAGTTGCACAGCACAATTCAAGAGACGCTCCCAAAGATCCTTCCAGTCCGCGGATCCTTGAAGCCGGATAGAAGTTTGATGGGGAGTTGCGTGTCCGTTGCGATGGAGGAATGATGCTCCGGTTGCAAGTAATCGCTCCTTCACCAAAAGAAACTCGGCAAATCCAAACAGCCGCGTGATGATCAGCGTCCCGACTACCGCAAACGCCGTCAGAACCGCGTAAAGTTCGTTGTTGAATGCGAGGCTGGCAAGTGCCCCGCCACACGTGGCCAGACAAAAGAGCACAACCCAGAACAGGGCACGCTGCGGTGTGAGGCCCGATCGCAAGAGACAATGATGCAAGTGACCGCGATCGGCACTGTAGATGCTTCGACCGGTCAGCTTTCGCCGGATGATGGCGGCCAACGTGTCCATGATCGGGATGGCCATTGCGGCAAGTGGTGCGGCGAGAGCAATTGTTGCCGGGGCCTTCAACGACCCCTGGATCGCCAGCACGCCCACGACCAGTCCGATTAGCATGGAGCCCGCATCACCCAAAAAGATCGACGCGGGCGGAAGGTTATAGATCAGGAATCCCAGCAGTGCACCGGCCAACGCGACTGCAATGCACGCCGCTGCCCACTGTTCGCTAATGGCAGCCATAATTGCCAGCGACACGCTGACGATAAGACCAATGCAGCTCGACAGCCCATCCATGCCGTCGATCAAGTTCAGGGAATTGATGGCTCCGAGAATCCAAAAAATCGTGAACGGGACCGCCAGCAGCCCCAAGTCCAACTGCAAATCGAAGAGTCGAATCGTGCGTACCACGTGGCCCGATGCGACGATGCACAAGGCGGCGACTAATTGCCCCGCCAGCTTGTGGCGTCCGCGAAGACCCCAGAAGTCGTCGGCGACTCCGACGAGACAAATCGTTATGGCGGCAAGCAGCAGGCCAAGAAGTGAGGCGAATTCGTCGCGGAGTTGCGAGCGGAAGGGATTATTGGCGATGACCGCGATGGCTACGGCGGAGGAGGCAGCAAGGAATATTGCAAGACCTCCGGCAACAGGCACCGCATTCTCATGAATCTTGCGGCGCCCATCGGGACGATCCACCAGGCCGAAACGGCGTGCAACTATCCGTGCGGCCGGCGTAAGCAAGGCGCAGATACCACACGCCATCAGCGGAATAATCAAGAGGGTGGTCACTTTGACGGCGGTCGATTCTGGGCTGATCCCAGCCCAGGTGTGATCCTTAAGCTGTTCGTTTCATTGGACTACTACGATGCTTCTGAATCGGCGCGCACTCCGTTCTTTTGGGTGACATCGTCCCCATTTTTGGGCAACTCTGGTTGGACCATCCGTGCAATGTTCATAGCGCACGAATCCTTGTGCGTCTTTCCGCCCCGCGAACGACGAAACGACACTTGCTGCACTCTGATCAACTTACCGAACGAACTTTGATCTGGCCGTAGGGAAAACCCTAGCTCGCACGATCGACAACAAAGCCACGAGGTGAATCCATCAACAGATGGGAAATTACCCCCCTGGCACGATGTGCGGTTTTGGAGCAAACAGACGTGACGCCTGACCGACAAAAACGAACCAGGCGCTCGAACTGCCCGTACTCCCCGGGTAGACCCCCCAAAATCAACTGGTGCTTTGAACCGGCCGAGACAATCCTGACGCAAATGATGCCGAACTCCGTTTTGTCTCTGCGGCCAACCCAGGAGAAACGAAACTGGCAAAGAAAAGATATTGCTGCGGAAGGAACACCATCCCCCGTGCAATCCCCTCGACCACTGGAATTGTGGAAAGCGCGAGTGCGAATGGAACTCGGGGCCGGCTGCTAACCTAATCCGCTCGGAAGACCCATACGCTGCAAGCGTCGAGATGCTCCGACCGTCAGCATGCCTAAGCAACCCTGATTCCTTGATTCATTCCTTGAATAACTATCGCCTCCGCCATCCTGATTCCAGGTGCCATCCCTTTGCGCTCCTGACGTTTTGCCAAAAGGCAACCATGCCAACTCTGTACCACCTCGTCAGGTTGCCTTCGGCCTCCAGGTCCGCATTGACCAAGAGGATAACCACTGGCGTTGAGATTTCAAGTAAATTTTTATCAAACTGGCGAACTTTTTTCTAAACAACTCAAAACGAAAGAGACTTCTCGCTGATCTCCACCGTCCCCGGCCAGCTTGCCTGGCAGGAACGCATGATTGAGCGGCTAGGGAGCGGCAACACCCAATCCTTTTTTCTTCTTCCTCCACCCCCGCCACAGGCGGAGGTGGAGGAAGAAGAGAGAGAGTGGGGCACGTCGCGTTATAGCCCGCTAATCGCCTTCACCAGCCGGACGAGCCGGCGGGGGTCGGTGGGGATCAGCGAGAAGTCTCAAAATGAAACGCCTCTTTGTTTGCGATGAGACTGTGAAACTGCTGCTGTTAGACCGCAATAGAAATGTCCAGTGTTTCTCCACAGGCATGAACTTCCTCAGGTGTCGTGGACACAGGGTTAAGGATTTTCTGCCGGGTGCTCGTACTCCGCCGGGGTCTTGTAACCCAACGATGAGTGACGACGCGTCCGGTTGTAAATGGATTCGATGTACTCTACGATGCTCAGTCGCGCCACGGCGCGGGTCCAGTAGTCCGAGACCGAAATCAATTCTTTCTTCAGGGTTGCGTAGAAGTTTTCCATCGGTGCGTTGTCCCAGCAGTTGTCGCGACGGCTCATGCTGCACACGATCCCGTGCTTCGACAACAAGCGTTGGTATGTTTCACTCGCACACTGGCTACCGCGATCGGAGTGCGAAAGGAGGCTCGCCCCCGGGAACTAACGCCGGATCGCCATCCCTATCGCATCCGATACCGGCCAGCTCGTGATGCGCTCGGACATGGAGCAGCCCACGATCTTGCGGGAGTACAAATCTTCCACGGTCTCCAAATTCAGCCAGCCCTCGCGAGTCGGCACATACGTGATGTCGGACACCCACGCCTGGTTCGACGACGCTACTTGAAACTGGCGATTCAACACGTTGGCCGCCACCGGCCGCGAGTGGTTCGAGTCCGTCGTCGAGCGATACTTCCGACGTGTCTTCGCCACGATGCCGTTTTTCCGCATCATGCTCGCGACCGTATTCTCGCCACACGTCCGGCCGCGTTCCAGCAACTCCGAATGCACCCGCGGACTGCCATACGTCCTTCTACTCTCGAGGTGACTCCTCCGAATCTCCGCCAGCAGCGGCTCCGCCCGCTGCGACCGATTACTCTGGGCTCGCTTCCGCCAATTGTATTACCCACTCGGCGACACCGGCAGCGTCTGGCACACTAACCGTACCGGCCAACGGCTAGGATGTTCCTGAACAAACTGGTATCTCATGGCGACTCCTGAGCGAAGAACGCCGTCCCTTTTCTTAAAATCTCATTCACCATCTTCAGGCGTTTGTTCTCTGCCCGAAGCTGTCGCAACTCCTCATCCGCCCCGGATCGCTTGCCGTTTCCACGAAATGCCTCCGTCCCTCTTCCTTCTAGGCTCTGCTGCCACTTCCGCAGTAAATTCTCGCCGATGCCTAACCGGTCCGCCGTCTCTCGCACGCTGCACCCTTTTTCCGTCACCAACTTCACTGCCTCCAACTTGAACTCCCTCGTGAACTTCCGCCTCGCCTTGGACATGGTCGGTCCTCCCTCACGTAGAGCTTGCGCTCAAATCTGCGTGTCCACTATTCGTGGGGAAGTCCACCTTTCACGTTTGCGACGGATCGGACGACAAGTCGGGCTTCGGTGCATGCGGATGGTCGACCGGCTGATACCGAATCGCCAGTTCGGGAGTCATCAGCTTCTCATGATTTTGAACTCGCGACGTGAGCGCTCGGTCCAGAATGCCGCTGGTCAGAAGCGTGCGTTCGACGGGGTAGCTCGGGCGGCCGGTGTGGATCATGCGTTCGATGGCCTTGAGCAGCCAGGCAAAGTGAGGATGCCGTGGTTCCGTTCGTTCATCAAAACGAGTGGCCAGCACGCGGCTTTGTCCTTTGAGTTTCAACGCCACGGACGTGCCGCCGGCAAAGTCGGGCAACATGAAGACGGCGCCAAGTAGATCGTCGTTGTACTGGAATAGGAACAAGGCCGATTGGTCACTCTGACGCACATCACCCGGTTGATGTGGCACGGCGGTCAGTGCGGTGTCGAATAGGTTTTTCGGCACCACAGAGTCGTCGAGGGCCTTCCACATCGCTTCGCCCTGCAGACACTGCACCCACCTCACACCGGTCTCCGCGCCGCGGCGACGCTCGACGTGGCATTGATAAAACTCAAGGGCGTGACTGCCGTAGATATCGAGACCCGAGTAACCAATTCCCACGGCCGCTTCGATCTCGCAGCCCAGCGGGACTGAGATCTCGGGTACGCGAGAGCCGACCGTCATGGACGAGCCGGCCATGAACGGGACTTTCATTTCGCGCGCCCGGTCGTACATCCACTTCGCGTCCGACCAGACCGGCCCCAGATGTTTGTCGTTGAAGATCGGGACCACGCGTCCATACTTCTGAAACGTGTCCGTGATCGCTTCAAAGAAGCGTCGGCGCGGATAGAGATGTTGTTCCTTTTCGTTCCACGGATAGTCACCGTGCTCGCCGATGCTGATCACGCCATCGACAGGAATGCGATCGCCGCCGACGGTCACCGCCTTTTCGATCGTATCGAAGAGCGGCACGTTGTACTTTTTCGCCATCGCGCGGGCGAGATCTTTGTCAGTGAACTGCTCGACATACATCGAAGCGAGCGTCAACGCCGGCCCGGCGCCTCCATCCTGCTTCCATCCCTCCAGGATCTTCCCAATCAGCACGTCGGCATGGAGTCCCTTTTCGTAGGCCGTAATCACGGCCGCGACGGACTTCGGTTTCGTGGGTACGGCACGGCCCGCGGCGGTCGGCTGAGCCAAGCCACTCCAAATGGCGGTTCCTGCCGCAGCGGCCAGCCAGTCTCGGCGAGTGATGTCAGGCATGGGTTGTCCTTGGAGGATAGAAGGCGGCATTCTACGTTGCGGAAAATCGTTCGGCGTCTACTTCACCAGTCGCCAGCCTGATTCGTCGGCGCTGAGGGCGGTATGGCCCTTGTGCTGCTCGTACACCGCGTGCATCTGTTCGATCGTGTCGAAGTAGCCGACGATGTGGGCGGCGCTGAACGACTCGCCGGCTTTCACCGGTTTGCCGTGAATCTCCTCGATCATGATGAGGAAATTGCCCGGCCACTGAGCGCACCACGCCTCGTAAACGACCGAGGGTTCGAGCGTCAGACCGGCCAGCCACGGGCCGTCTTTGCCTGTCTTCTTGTCGCGCAAATGGTAAGCGCGGATGAAGTGGTCTGGCGTCTTGTTCAAGTCGCGTCGGTAGTTGAATTTCATGTCCGGTGGGAACGGCGTGAAGAACTCGCTGGACGGGATGCGCACTCCTTTG
>Ga0247727_10000946_pt1 | contig 70594 bp, 71 predicted proteins | sample WisWelCaveWW1625_FD_202498 | JGI IMG/M metagenome (GOLD analysis project Ga0247727, IMG submission 202498) | Biofilm microbial communities from Wishing Well Cave, Virginia, United States - WW16-25 | ecosystem: Environmental > Aquatic > Deep subsurface > Groundwater > Cave microbial mat | place... | reverse complement strand
CGATGTTGACGTTGGCGATGCCGCAGTCCGAGCCATCGGGCGCCATGAAGCGCTCCGCCTCGCGCACGTCGAGCGTGAAGATGGACGACGAGAGCCCGTGCTTTGCGGCATTCTGCAGCCCGATCGCGCTTTCAAGCTCGCGATAGCGCATGACGTACAGAATCGGCGCGAAGGTTTCGCGCAACACGACATCGCTCTGCGCCTCAATCTCCACCAGCGCCGGGCGCACAAAATAAGCGCCGGGGAACCCATCCGCCTCAATCCGTTCGCCGCCGGTGATGCGTCCCGCGCTGCGCGCCTCGGAGAGCGCCTTTTGCATGCCGTCATAGGCCGGCGCATCGATGAGCGGGCCGATCAGGGAGCCGTCGGTGCGCGGGTCGCCCACGGGGACGGACGCGTACGCCGCCTTCAGCCGCGGCACAAACTCATCGTAAATATTGGCGTGCACGAACAGACGGCGAAGGCTGGTGCAGCGTTGACCCGCCGTCCCCATCGCCGCGAAGGCGACCGCGCGCAGCGCCAGGTTCTGGTCGGCACTGGGCGCGACGATGGCGGCATTGTTGCCGCCGAGCTCCAAGAGCGCGCGCGCGAACCGCGCCGCAAGCCGCTGCCCCACCTGCCGGCCCATCTCGGTCGACCCTGTCGCCGATACCAGCCGCACGCGTGGATGATCGACCAGCGTTTCGCCGACGTCGCGCCCGCCGATGATGACCTTGTGAAGCCCCGGGGGTGTTGCGCCAAAACGGGCAGCTGCGCGCTCGATGATTGCGCCCACGGCAAGCGCCGTCAGCGGTGTTTTCTCCGATGGCTTCCACACCACGGCGTCGCCGCAGACGAAGGCGAGCGCTGCGTTCCACGCCCAGACCGCGACCGGAAAATTGAACGCGGAGATGACGCCGACCACACCGAGGGGATGCCAGGTTTCCATCATGCGATGGTTTGCCCGCTCGGTGGCGATGGTGAGCCCGTACAATTGCCGCGACAGACCGACAGCGAAGTCGCAGATGTCGATCATCTCCTGCACTTCGCCGAGGGCTTCGGATGCAATCTTGCCCGCTTCCAGCGTCACAAGTTGCGCCAGCTCCGCCTTGGAAGCGCGCAATTCCTCGCCAACCAAGCGTACAAACTCACCGCGACGAGGCGCAGGCACTGTGCGCCACCGCAGGAATGCTGCGTGCGCGTCCTCGATGGCCGCCGCCGCGGTCCCCTCCGGCGTCTCCTGCAAGCGCCCGATCGCTTCGCCGGTAATCGGCGAGCGCGCCGGGACGCCTCCGTCTTGCACCCAGACCGGCTTGACGCCCAAGCGATCCAGCGCCGCGGCGACGTCATCGCCAACCGAGCTCAATTTGAGCGTTTCGGACGCCATCTCGCACCTCTCGTGAGTCAGACCATTAACGTTCGATTATAGTAACGGCCAAATCGATTTTGAAGGAACGCCGCGAGCGGCACTTGTTCCAGGCGGACGAAACCGGAAGCCGGCAACTGGCCTTGCGCCAACATATCCAGAATTGCGCAGACGCTGCCTGCGGTCGTGAGCTGGATGGCGCTGTAGGTCTTGCCGTCAGTCTTGGCGTCAATCTGTTGGGCGTAAACCTTGTTGGTATAGGTCTCCTGCATCAGCCGCCCGCCTCGCCGCCCGCTCACGGTGACGAAAATGACTACGACGTCTTGTTCTGTCTGCGCTAGCGCGCCCTCAAAGATCTCCTTCAGCAGCTGCGGCCGGTCGCGTAAACGCAGGTCGTTCAACATCGCTTTCATAAGAGCTGCGTGGCCTGGATAGCGCATGGTGCGGTAGTTGAGGTTGCGCACTTTGCCATCGAGGGTCCGGCACAAAGTGCCTAGTCCGCCCGAGGTGTTGAACGCCTCGTAGGCGACGCCATCGATTGCGAGCAGCTCCAATTCCTGGAGCGGCGTGGTCAGCCTGCGCTTGCCTTCGACGATCGCCTCGCACGGTTCGCAATATTCGTGGATGAGGCCGTCCGTACTCCAGGTGAGATTGTATCCGAGCGCATTGGATGGATATTGCGGCAGCGCTCCGACCCGCAGATGGACGTCGAGCGCCTGATCGAAACGCCCAACCAGATCGTGGGCGACGATCGAAACAAAGCCGGGCGCCAGCCCGCATTGGGGAATTAAGGCTTTTTGGGCGCCCTTCGCCAGGTTCTCCACCTTTTGCGTGCTCTCAACGTCTTCGGTGAGGTCCAGGTAATGCACCCCGGCTTCGATCGCCGCCTCGGCGATGCGGGTGGTGAGTTGATAGGGCGCCGCGTTGATGACGGCGTAAGCGCCGGTGAGCGCGTCGCGCAAAGCGCCGGGCTTGGTGACGTCCACTTCCGTCTTAGACACACGATCCGCCGCCTCGACGCCGCTCAGCGCAGCTTGATCGCGATCGATCACCGAGAGCTCGTAGTCGCCGCTGCCGGCGAGCAGCGCTGAAATGGTCGATCCGATATGGCCCGCGCCCACCACGGCTACACGCTTCATGCCCCCACCCCTTTGACCCGCTGATGGGTCATTATCAGACGCGGGTTTCTTAGGACCTGGCCTGCCGCGGGTCCAGGTCGTCGGGCGCCGTCAAGCAGCCGCATCCTGGCGTGGCGCTGAGCGCGCGCCGCCGCGCTCGGGTTTTCTCGACTGAAAACGCCAACTGGATATATTTAGCTCCCAAAGGTGAGCGCGTATGCAACCTGATCGCTCTCAAGAATCGCGGCTGAGGCTCCCAACGATCTAGTGGCCGAAATCGGCGAGAATTAGCCGGTCATGCCAACTGGCCGACTGTCGCGCAAGCGCTCGAAATTAGCCGTTCGGTTTGTGCTTGGACTTGCGCAGCGGGACCACGTCCCCCTGCTTTGCCCTGCCGAATGCGGCGATGCGGCCAGCCGTCCTATCCGCCATGGCGCACACCGGGTCGTGCGAGAGGTGAGCATAGCGGTCGGTGGTCTGCGCCTGGCGGTGACCCAACGCGGCGCCGATCAGTTTTAGGCTTTCGCCGGAGACGGCCGCTACGCTCGCAAACCCATGACGGAGGTCGTGAAGTCGCAAGCCGTCGAGTTTTGCCGCCGCCCGGATCCGCCGCCATTGGCGCTGTGGCGGCGCGAGCGGAGCATCAAGCGTAGCACCGTAGCACACGTAGCCGCTGACCCGGGGCATCCTGGACAGAAACTCGAGAGCCGGTGCGCCCAGTGGAATGATCTTCGCGCCTGTCTTGGAGTCGGGCAGCCGCAGCGCCGCATGCTGCAAGTCCACATGCTCCCAGCGAAGGGTGACAATTTCTGACAGCCGCGCCCCAGTTAGCGCCAAGAGCCGAATACAGGCCAGCACCGAGGGATGCTCCCTGCCCTCAACCGCATCGAGTGCGGCGAAGAGGCGGCGATATTCTTCCGCCGACAAGAACCGTTCGCGGGGGCGCTCTGCGTTCTTGGCGACCTTGGCGACCGGGTTTGGTCCCGGATGAAGGTCCCATTCGATTGCCCGTTCGAACATGGAATGGGCCAGCGCCCGCGCCCGGTTGAATGCGACTGGCGTCTCCGCCATTTCGTCCTTCAACCGCAGGAAATCCGCCTTGGTGATGCTGGCCAACGAGCGCGATCCAAAGGCGGGCGACAGGTGAAGCCGGAGCAGCCGACGATCCTCCTCCCCTGCCCTGCCCTTCTTCTTGGCGATGTGGCGCCTGTCGTAGAGCTGCGCGAACACGTCGAATGAGGAAGCCTCGGGACGCCCCCTCGTTGCCTGCTTAGTGGCCAGGGGATCGCCGCCAGCGAGCACCTGGGCGCGCAGCGCCGATGCCTGCGCCCGGGCCTCCTCCGGCGTCAGCGGCCCATGCTCGCCGATTGTGTAGATGTGCTGGCGGCCTTCTGCGACGTACTTCAGGCCATAGACCCGCGCGTTTGTGCGGCGGCGGACCATGAACCCCTTTACCTCGGTGTCGAACAGGGTCCCGCCCGGCTTTAGAGCTTCCACCGTGCGCTTTGTGATCCGTGCAGTCGCCAAGAGACGCCCTCGCCCCCCAGGCGCGCCTCCCCATTCAACCCACCATCGGGCACGGGGATACAGCTGGGATACAGTGCGGAGAATAGCTCTGGTCGGCGTGGTTCGCCAATATTCGAGATAATCTCCATTTCAATGCGTCTTTTCCTGTAGTCGGTTCGGTCTTCTACGGCTCGGTTCGGCCTACGCTTCAAGACTGGGGGACTGGGGGTCGAGAGTTCGAATCTCTCCGCTCCGACCATTTTGTTTCAATAACTTAGCGTGTATCGCGGAATTTGCAATTGCGTAGCTTTCCAACATCCTGCCAACAAACGCGTTGTACAGCGCACGGCCCGGGCATCGGGCCGCCGGTGAGATTTTGGACTGGGTAAACGGCGCGCCGGTGGGTTCTCCCAGGGTATGTGGGAGCGAGGCATCGAGTTTTGAAAAACGCGCCATGAAGAAATCGAAAAACGCAGACCATGATGCGCGAGCGCTTGCGCCGCGTGCGAATTGAAACCGGGCGAGCAAGTTCGAATCCCTGCCAGTCACCGGCTGCCGCCCTGGACGTCGCCCAGAGATCGAATGAATCTCACAGCAAGGCGCGCGACGCGGGCTTCGAAGTTTCGGGTCTACTACGCGCTGACGCCGCAACGCCCGACGAGCGCCAGGACTGAAGCCGCGCAAACGAGTTCGAATCTCCTTCCCAGGGCGCAGTCCTTGAGCGATTAAGTGCAAATGCCCTTCTGGTGATGGATGACCGACATGTGGCGCGCGGCGATATACGCATCTGCATTGTTGATTTTCGGAATGAGTGCCGCTTCGGCGCAAGACGTTTGCCCAAGGGGTCGAAGAGTTCAGCAACTTGAGATGATGCTAGAGTACAATCGCAATAATGCCCAGTTGGCGGCTCAGCACGGCCAACGTGATATCGGAAGAGCGTACTTTGAAGAAGGCCCATCTCTTCGAAATTCTCCGGCGGGCATGGCTCCTCAAGCCAGAGCGGATCATACTTCTCCAGACGCTTGGCCAGACGGCGCGATACAGAAGGCGCGATCTGACCGTGGGTGCCGATCAAGATGTCCGCGCGATTGCCGACGGCTTTGCGTATGGCTTCGATCGTACGCTCAGCCCTGTCGTATTCCTCCATGGTGATTTCCCACGGCGCAAGCGGCGGCGCGCCCGGCAATGTGTAGCGAAGCGGATCGAGCTTGACGCCTGTGAACCCCTCATCGACCATTCGCGCCGCCAGTTCGCCCATGCGCCTGGGATCGCTCGACCACGCCGACGCCGACGCCGCAAGGTCGCCGCCGCCGTCAAGCTCATAGAGATAGGTGTAGGAGCGGATGCGCTCACGATAACGCCCGCCCAGAAGATCGCACACGGGCGCGCCGAAATGCTTGCCGCAGATGTCCCACATCGCTACTTCGAACGCGCTGATGACGCCCGCTATGAAATAGTCCGCATGTTGCGAGGAGAGCCCCGCGTACATGAGTTTGCTGTGCACTTCCCGGTTCAGTGGGCTGCGGCCGACCAGGTAACGGTTGAAGACGGCTTCCACTATCTGCTCGAATGCGCGCTCCATGCCGTACATGCTGAACAGGACAGCGGTTTCCCCCCAACCCACCAAGCCTGAATCGGTTTCGAGCCGCAAGAAATACCAATAATAGCCACCCCAGTGCGGCGGCGGAGTTCTGATCGCGAATGGCGTAGCCTTGGTCAGCTGCATGGCGCTGCTCCTGGCCGCCGTCAGCCTGGCGGCGGACTTGAAATTCGCCTCTTATTCTAGCGGCTCAAACTTCGCGGTGAAGTGCCGCAGCGCGCGCGGCTCCCAAATGATGCGCATGCCGTGGAGATCGCGCCGCCGTTCGTGCACCGCGAGCACGGTTTCGATCGCGTAATCGGCATGGCTTTGGGTGTAGACGCGGCGCGGCATCGCCAAGCGCACCAATTCCATGCTGGCGGGTTCTTCGCGCCCGTCAGGACGCCGTGCGAACATGACACTGCCGATCTCGCAGCCCCGTACGCCGCCGTCCTCGTAGAGAGCCGCCGCCAGCGTCTGGCCAGGATATTCAAGCGGCGCGATCTGGGGGAGCATGCGCTTGGCGTCGAGGAACACGGCATGCCCGCCGGCCGGCTGCACGACGGGGACGCCGTGCGCGGCCAGCCGTTCGACTACGTATTCGTTCACGCGCACGCGGTAGCGCAGATAGTCTTCGTCAACGATCTCAGCGAGGCCCTGCGCGATCGCGTCGAGGTCACGTCCGGCTAATCCGCCGTATGTGGGAAAACCCTCTGTCAGAATCAGCCGCGCCCGCGCCTCTTGGGCGAGATCATTATCGTTGAGCGCGAGCCAGCCGCCGATATTGGCGAAAGCGTCTTTCTTCGCCGACATCGTCATGCCGTCGGCGCAGGAGAAGATTTCGCGCACGATCTTGGGAATTGGACGATCCTTCTGTCCCTCCTCCTTGGTCTTGATGAACCACGCGTTCTCTGCAAACCGGCAGCCGTCGATGAAGAACGGCTTGGCGAACCGCCGCGCAAGATCGGCGACCGCCTTGATATTGGCGAGGCTGGCGGGCTGGCCGCCGCCGGCGTTGTTGGTGATGGTCAACATCACGCAAGGCACGCGCGCGCCCTCGCGACGGAGCAAGTCTTCAAGGCGCGCCAAATCCATATCGCCTTTGAACGGCGCCGCCGACTCGAAATCTCTGCCCGCCTGGCAAAGCAAGTCGAGCGCCTCCGCGCCGGTCGCCTCGATGTTGCCGCGCGTGGTGTCGAAGTGCGTGTTCGAGGGAATGATGCGGCCGGGACCGCCGAGGAGCGCGAACAAGATCGCCTCCGCGGCGCGCCCTTGATGGGTGGGAATCACATGGCGGAATGGCATGAGCCGTTTCACCGCCGCTTCGAACCGCGCAAACGAGGCGGAGCCCGCATAAGATTCGTCACCGCGCATCAGCGCCGCCCACTGCTCGGCGCTCATCGCCGCAACGCCGGAATCCGTCAGCAGGTCGATCAACACGTCTTCGGCGCAGATCAAAAACAAGTTGTAGTGAGCCCGGGCGAGTATCTCTCTGCGCTCCTTGGCGCTGGTCATCCGGATCGGCTCGACAGACTTGATCCGGAAAGGCTCAATGATGGTTTTCATGTAATTGGATGGAATTTGGGTGGAGCGCAGACATTAGGTGCGTTCGGCCATCTCACGTTTGATCTCGGTCAAGCAGCGCTGGCCGCGCCGGCAGCGGTGCTCTAGGTTTCGCCGCATGAGCGCTCCGCCACAAACCGTTCTGCATGCATCCAGCCGCGAGGAGGCAGCAATTCGCGCCGCCGTGCGCGCCGTCGACGTGAGCAAGCCGGGTCCAGGCTGTACGCTCGCAGGCGCCGAGCATGTCGGGGGCCTGGTCGACCTCTTGAGCGATCCCGCTGTTTCAGGTCCGATCTACGATCTGCCAAGCCCGATCACGACGAGCGCGATTGCTGCATGGGTCCGCGATGCGGAGGAGAAACGCGAGCAAGGCGAAGCGATCCTGGCGGTGACGCCCGACGCGATGGGCCGCCTCTTCACCTACTCGCGTTTCACGATTTGGCCCGATCGCGCCTCCGCGGAGATTGCCGGCGCCTATCGCGCCGACATGCAAAATGCCGGCGCCGGAAGAGCCGGGGCGGCTAGAAGCTTCGACTGGATGTTCAGCGAATTGCGCGTACGGCTCATCTGCGTCACGGCGGCGCTCGACAATATCCGTTCTGCGCGCGTCATCGAAGCCGCCGGCTTCACGTCCATGGGGGAGCGCGAAGGCATGCGTGCTGACGGAACCACCCGCCGTTCGCGCTATTGGGAAATGTCACGCGAGGAATGGGCGGCGAGAGAGCGCATGTGAAGGCCGGCTGCCGGACAGTCGCGCATGGACAACATGACGCGGCTGCGCTTGACAAACAGCAAATCGAATGCGCGCGCCGCCAGCTAAAAATAAGGTTTGTGGGGGATTGCCGCGGCCAACCAAAGGGAGGCGAACGATGGCGGATTTCCTTTCCGGCTACTCGGTGCAAAAATGGCTTGAATCGTGCCCGCAGGGCTATCTTGAGGGCACCGTGTATGGCCACGGCGAAGACGAGGTCGAGGCCGAAGAGGTCCTGAAGAACGAAACGTTTCGCGAGCAACAAATCCGCACCACTGTGCAGCTCGTTGTCGGTGAGCAGTGCGCGCTCGCCGCCGCCTCCGGTCTCGTGAACGCCGCTCAGGACAGACCGAGCAAGCTGTTTCTTGCAACGCAGACGCTCGACGAGGCCCGTCATGTCGAGATTTTCGTCCAACGCCTGTACGATCTAGGCGTCAAGCCTGACGACCTCGAGTCTACGCTCAAAACCTACGCCAACCCCAACCTTGTGAAGTTCGCCGAAGTGCTCTTGGAGAAGGTGGATAAGAAGGATTTCGTTGCCGGCGTCGTGGGCCAGAACATCGTCCTCGAGGGAATGGCCTTCTCGGTCTTCGAGATGCTGCACGCGACCGCCGAGAGGTCCAATCCTAAATTCGCTCATATGCTTTCGGGGACCATCGCCGACGAACGCCGCCATGTCGGCTTCGGCGAGAATCGGATCGGAGAGCTGATCAAGCGCCATCCGGAAAGGAAGTCCGACATTCACAAAATGCAGCGCAACATGACCAAGCACATGCTCGCCACCTTCCACGACCTCTTCGAGGCAAGCGCGGGCGCCGCCAACGAAGCCCGCAAGGCGGCCTCACTGGACACACAGCGCCCACAAGCAATTTACCACGGTTTGAATCTGACCGAAGCGTCCACGGAGGAAATGGAGAGCGCACTCGCCAACACTGTCCTCAAGGAGTTCAAGACCAGGCTCAGCCGCATCGGGCTCGAGTATCAGTCGCCCATGTGATGCCCTGATGCGGGACTGGATCGACCCCCACCAGCTCAATGAAGATGATTTCAAGAGTACGGTGCAGTCCTTCGAGTTTTGGTTTGAAGCCGTGGAGGGCTACCTACACGGCCGCCCGTTCGGAGTCTCGCCGCTGACCAAGGAGATCGCGCTGAGCGATCGCAGGCGCGACGGGCTGATCACAACGCTCTGCAATTATTGCGTGGGGGAAGCCGCCGCGCTGGAGGCCTCAAGCGGCATGATCCGCTTTGCGCCTGACCGTCTCGCCCAAGTCTTTCTCGCCACGCAGGCGGTCGACGAGGCGAGACATCTGGAAGTCTTTCTTAATCGGCTATCCCAACTCGGCGTCCCAAACGTCGACGTCGAAATCGAAAGTCGCGCCAATAGAAGCCTGCTGAAGTTCAAAGACCGCCTGCTCGAGTTCGTGGACGCGCAAGACTGGGAAGCTGCGGTCTTCGCTCAGAACGTCATCCTTGAGTGCCTCGAGTCCACGGTGTTTCGTCATCACGCGGCGACAGCTGACCCGGTGACAGCCGAAATCCTTGCCGGCGTCATCTCTGATGAGCGCCGTCATTTTGGCTTCGGGGAAAACGATCTCGGCCGGCGTCTGCAAGCGGCGCCGCATGTGCACGCACGCCTCGCCAAGATCAAACGCGATCTTGATACGCTGGTCCTCGACACGTTTTCCGAGGTCATGGGAGAGTTGGACATTGCTCCCGCGGACCGCCCTGACCTGGCTGGCGATTATCTTGCGGCCGTCGCGCGCCTCGGATTCCGACCATGATCGACCCGCTCGAACACTCATTCGTCGACAAGGACCGAGCCCGGCAGAGCTTTGTTCTGGAAGATACAGGCTTTGACGAAGTGCCCAGGCGCTTTCGCCGCTTCTATCGACGTTGGTGCGGCGCGGATGACATGCTGGCCGCCAACGAAGCGCTCTGTCCAGTGTGCAAGGTTGTCATTCGATCGGTGAAAGAATTGCGCGCTGGTGATCTCGTCTATTGCATGCCGTGCATGTCCCGTTTGATGCTCGTTGAGGAGCAGGGCAAGCTGATCGCCAAGGTCATCTATTAGCTGGTCTCCATGGTTGAGCGACAAACTCGGGCCCGCTGCGCTCAACGGCCGCAGGTGCGCTTGATGTTAGTCAATCCAAAAACACGGCGATTGTGCTGTGGTGGCATTGCCAGCGGCATCAGGCGCTGGAAGTAGGGGCCGGTTGCCCGCGGGCGCACTGCGGAACGCCGGCCCCTAGCGTTGAGTCGCTTGAGACGTCAGGCAATCGCCTTCGTGTACGTCGCCATGTCGAAGTAGTCGCGCCAGACGTTGATCTTTCCGTCGCGCACTTCGAACACACCACAACAAGGCAATACCACGGCCTTATCGCCCACCCGAGTTCGATCAATCCGCTCCGCGATGACAACAGAGCCGGCGCTGACAATATTCAGTATCTCCCACTCGGTGGCGGTCCAGTGCTTGATGAAAGACGCAATGAACGCCTGCACCTGCGCCCTCCCCATAACCGGCGCAAACGGCATGTTGTGGTAGACGCCGTCTTCCGCGAAATAAGACGCCAGCTCTGTCGCGTCGAGACGCGACCAGGCGGCGATGAAATCACGCACTGTCTCTTCGTTGCTCGCCATGGGTGTCCCTGCTCCCTCCTCAGCGTCCGACAAAAACCGCACGCTGTCCGCCCCGATTCTTCGGCGGGCACGCTACTCTCGCCGGACCTGCGAAGCAGTAGCTGTCGCACCGTTTGACGTTCGTCAAACGCTACGCCGTCCGTTCGACATACGCTAAGGTCATGGAAAAGTCATTGGACGCCGACCTGATCATCGCCGGAGCCGGGCCGGCTGGCTTAAGCTTGGCGGCGACGCTCTCCGACGCGCCGCTGCGCATCCTTATCGTTGAACGCACGCCGCTCTGCGACCTTGCAAAGCCGAAATTCGACGGCCGTGAGATCGCGCTCACACATGCCTCGGTGCGCCGGCTGAAGAGCCTTCGCGTTTGGGACCGCATCGCAGCATGCGATATAGCCCCGCTTGAGCGCGCGCGCGTGCTGAACGGCCAATCACCGTTCGCGCTTCAGTTCAAGAATCCCCACACCAACGAAACGCTCGGCGCGCTGGTCTCCAACGCCGCCATCCGCCGCGCCCTTTTTGAGGTGGTGGCTGCGCAGGACAATTGTACTATTCTCGCAGACCACGCCGTTGTTTCGCTCGACGCAGGTAAGAATCATGTGGTAGCGGCAGTGTCGGGCGACCTACGCGTCAAGGCCAAGCTTGCAGTCGCCGCCGACACGCGCTTCTCTCCGTTACGACAAGCACAAGGCATCTCCGCACGCTTGATCGATTTTGGCCGGACCATGCTTGTGTGCCGGCTATGGCACTCAACACCCCACGACGGCGTCGCCACTGAATGGTTTGGTCACGGTCAGACCATCGCTATGCTGCCTCTGCAAGAAGGCGTTTCGTCCTACGTGCTCACGCTGCCATCGCATGAGATCGAGCCGCTGGTGGAGCTTTCGCCGGAAGCCTTCGCAGCCGACGCAATGAAGCGGACACAAGGCCGATGGGGGCGCATGGAGCTTGCCAGCACGCGCCACGCCTACCCCTTGGTGGCGGTTTACGCCGACAGGTTCTTCTCGGCTCGCTTTGCCCTTGTGGGTGACGCCGCGGTCGGCATGCACCCAGTCACCGCACATGGGTACAATTTCGGTCTCTCCGGCGCGTGCCGGCTCGCAACTGAATTGCGCCGCTCTGCTACGCGGGGCGGCGACATTGGAAGGGTCGATGGCCTTAGGCGTTATGAGCGCACCCACAGGCGCGCCACGTGGCCTTTGTTCGCGGCCACAAACGTGCTGGCCAAGCTCTACAGCGACGAGCGCGCGCCGATGCGCTTGGCGCGCGGCGCGGGGCTGCGTCTGATGCAAGCTGCTTCACCGGCGCGCCATATGCTCGAGGCTCGCCTCACCGCTTAGGCGCCGCTTCGGCGGACGCCCGAGCACCGATCCCCGGAATTAGCCGGCTCGGCGCAAATCGCCCAGCAGCGCATCGGGAGAAACAGGGCGGCCGAGGAAGCCACGCAGCAATTCGGCCGATTCCCTTTCTCCGCCGTGGCGATAAAGCCGGCTTGAGACAAACGCGTACCAGCGCGCGTTGCCCGCATCGAACGGGCCGATCTCCTCGGCGATGCGCGCGCGCGCTTCAGCTGTGACGAAAGCGCCGAGCGCGTAATTGATCATGTAGCCTGGATCATCGACCAATTGGCCGCGCACCGCCCACCAGGACAATTCCGGGTGCGGCGCCACGTTGAGATACTCGCGTGTGATGTCGGTCCAGACAACATTAGGGTCGCTCGCGGGCGCGCGGCTCATGCGGATCTCGAACAGACCCCAGGCGATATCGAGCACAACCGCGCCCAGGCGCGCGCGCAGCCCGTCTGCCTGCGCGCCCTCGCAGCCAAGATATTTCCGCTGCCATGCGGGATCGTACACGCTCCATGCCGTGATATCGGCGAACGCCTCCACGGCCAGCGTGATATCGTCCGGCAACAAGAGCGAAGGCCGCGCGCGCATCGCCGCATAATGCGCCGCGTGGCCGTTTTCATGCGCCAGCTCCGCGGCCGCGCCCAGCCCGCCCTCCTGCATCAGCACCGACACGCGCGGCGCCGCCGGCCGCCAGGCGCCGTCCACTAAGCGGCCGACACGCGCGAAATCCGCATAATCGACCGGCGCCATCCCGGGGCGCGAGCCGACATCCTGTATAACGCCAAGTTCGTCGAGATCGGCGCCAAGATCGGCGAAGAATCGATCGTTGGCGGCGCGAACAGGTTCCACCTGCGCGCACGCTTCGACGGCGCGCGCGCCGGCGGCATGCCGATAACGGAAGTCCCATGGCTCGATCGGCGCGCCGGCGGCGCTTTCCTTCCAGGCCTCCAGCGCCGCGACGAGCCAAGCTTCACCGCCACCCGGCGCAAGCCCGAGCGAGGCCTCGGCGCGAGCAATGTTGGCGCGCATGCGCTCGGTCTCGGCCGGGATCAAGCGCCGGTACGGGCTTGTTGCTTCGTTGTCGCCGTTCACCGCCCGCCACAGCGGCGCCATCGCGAAGAACAAGGCGCGCCGACGCGCCGGTTCGCTCAAATGCTCGAGCAATTGCAGCGACGCGACGCGCGCGTAGGTGCGTCCCTCAAACTGGATGGCGTCACCGACGCTGCTGAAACAGGCGTAAAGCGCCGCGCGCAGTTCGGCGCCGGTTGCATTGGGCCGCTCCGCGTCAGCGCACTCACCCTCCGGCGCAAGCGAGGAGCTTTCCCGATAGCCGATGCCTGCACGCATCGAGGCAAGTGCGCGCTGGTTCTGGTTCGAAAGCGCGGCGTCGTCGATCGGTGCGAGTGCGGCCTCCAGCGACGACAGAATCTGTTCGTAGCGGGCCTGCCAGGCGGGCCGGTCGGACCCGTCGAACGTTTCGACCAAGCCGGAATCGATCGTATCGAGCGCGCCCGCCGCGTCGAGGAAATCGGCGTACTGCTCTTCCGCCGCTTCCACGCGGCGATTGTTGGAAGGCGCACACCCGGCGCTGAGCGCTAAAGCAATCACAAGCGCGGCAAACAGTCCCATGCGTGTTGTGCCCATTCGCGACCCTTCAATACACCCATGCGTCAAAAACATCCTGCAGCGGCTCTCCGGCAGCTGCCTCCATCGCAACTTGAAAATCCCGGCTGTCCACGACGCCGCCCGCGTTCGCGCGGGTGAACTCACGTAGTCCTGCCCAAAACCGCTCTTCACCCAAGCGGGTTCTCAAGACATCCATAAAAAGAGCGCCCTTGCTGTAAGCGATGGCACGTCGCACCGCTCCGTTCGGAAAGCGTCCCTCAAAGGTCAGCGGGACATCGAAGCCAGCGGCGACCGCGCCGTCAAGGCGTCGCCGCGCCAGCATCATCTCGCGATCGTAAGCATGACGACCCCAACGCTGTTCCTTCCATGCGGCCACCATGAAAGTGACTATCCCCTCATTCAACCAGAAGTCGCGCCAGCTTGCGCAAGTCACAAGGTTTCCCCACCATTGATGCGCCAATTCGTGGGCGACCAGCCAATCCTCGGACGGATCATCCCGCATGGCAGCCAGATAATTGAGCCCTAGCGATGAATGCGTCGCAGACTCCTGCGCGACGGCGCCCGGAACCACCAGCTGGATGTAAGGTTCGCTAGGAAGTGGAAGGCCAGCCGCAGCGGAGAAGAACGCCCTCATCCGTTCGGTGTCTGTGAACGCCGCCGCCAGCTCTTCCGTGAGCGGCTCAAACGCGCGCGCCTCAAGGTGAGGCGACAGCACTCGCGATTCCGCGAATCTTCCAACAGCAAAGGCGAACAAGTAACTTGGATGCGGACGTTCCAAGCGCCAAATATGCACGATTGCTCCGTCCCGTTGGGGCGTAGAAGAAACAAGCGCTCCTGGTCCAAGTGACTCGATGCCCGGCGGCGTACTTATGGAAAGTGTAAGTGTGGCTTTGTCACCGGGACGATCTTGCGTGCAAGGCATCCAAGCACAGGCCCAATAGTCCGTGTAGGCAAAAGTCCCATTCGCAACATAACCGCGACTTGGAGTGCCGAAAAACGCGAGGACAACGGTTGCGACCTCGCCTTGGCGTAGCGCGCGCGACAGCGTGACGACGACGTCTTCGTTGGATCGCGCGACTTCGCGGACAAGCGGGTTCACCCCTCGAACATCGAGATCGCTCGTCGAGAAGCGAACCTCTCTCAAATCGTCGCGCAAGCTACGGATCGCGATGCGCGATTGCCCATCAATGCGACCGTCCAGCTGCGGGGCAATCTGCACATCGTAGTGCAACACGTCGAAGTCTGGGCCGGGTCGATCCGCTGCTGCTGAATACTGCGTGCTAGCATCACGCGCACGAGACCAAGAACCCACACATCCAGCGAGAACCCCACCACAGAGTGCGGCGGTGATACCCTGCGTGCACACCGCGCGGGCCAGGCGCATCAAGTCATTGAGGCGTTGGCGAGTACGGCGACGCGAGCCTATCGCGCCCCATGCGCTAGCAGCCCGAACCGTCCACGCGTATGCATTCTCGGAGAACATTGCCTTTGTCACCTCTCACTCAAGCAACCAAAGTGACGCTCGGTTGTTCAAACTCACGCACGCACCAGACTCGTCTACCATGTTGCGTTAGGCAAGTCAGGCAAGGACCCACCAAACAAGTAATCCGAAGGACACGCAGATACCGCGCGAAGGGCAACCCCCAAGCTGAAACTGGTGCGCCGGAGAGGATTCGAATCTGTGATCTTTGCATGCGGAGGGCAAATCTTTTTCGGCGTTGCTGTTCATGATGCGCACCAACACAGAGTACTATCAAGTAGCTGAGCGGGCGCGCGATTGGAGAGACAATGGTTGATGGGCGATTCTGGCGCTGGGCGCTCAGGTCAGAACGGCCTGCGATCGTCCATGTCACAAGGGACAGCGTAGGCCAGGACCAGCGCCACATCGCCGTCCCGGAGGCGTCCTTCTCCAGCGCTGTGCCGGTCGCATTCGACCCGCAAGTACGGGCGGCGGCTGCCATCGCGCCTGCCCATGTGACACTTATCTTGAAAGACCACAGTGTTCACAAACCGGGACAAATGGCGCCGATCTTCAACCGCGTGAATTTGAAGTTCACTGGTGGGCGCACCTATTTCATTCTCGGTGTCAATGGCGTTGGCAAGACTCTGTTTCTCCGATCACTTCCAAAACTTGGTCTCACGTGCGCGCTCGAAGCGAGTGACGGATCAAAGCGTCGGCGGGTTTGCTATTTCACGAGCCGCGATCGAGTGTGCGAAGAGCCACTCACCGTAGAGGTCTTGTTGCGCATGGCGAACGCAAGGCCTGCGCTTCAGTCATGGGGATTAAGTGCGTGTGCGACGTCGCGGGTTCAATCGCTGTCACAAGGGGAGAAGACACGGCTGGCTCTTGCGATTGCAGAAGCATCCAAAGCATTGGTTCTCTTGCTTGACGAACCCACGCTCGGTTTGGACCAGGCGGGATTCGAGCGACTCGACCGCTTGTTAGAACGACGACGCGAAGAAGGTCTTGTGACCTTGGTGGCCTCCCACGAGCTGATTTTCTATCGAGACGATTGCGGAGAGCTGCTGCTTTTCGAGCATGACCACGAACGGACGCGGATTTCACACATGTCGGCGAACGTTCTGCGAGGACAGGCGGTTTTCACGAAAAGCGACGGAGAGCGGGCGACGTTCGATGGGGCCATGCCAGAGATCGCCAAGAGGTTGCTTGACATGCAGCATGCCAGGTTAAGAGGCGAAGAATGATCCCGAGTCTCGTCGAGTTTGAACTCCGCCGCGCCCTGGCGTCAACCTTTTCGCCGCTCGCCCTCCTCGCGTTGACGGTTTCCGGCGCCTTGATGGCGGCGCTGGTAATGGGAGGCCGTTCGGCCCGGGCTGGACACGTCCTGTGAGCCGCTGGCGCAACACGACCGCGCCTGCAGCATCGACCCCATGCACCTGAAAGGGATGACCGATGATCCAGTTCAGGCAAATCGCTTGGTGTCTAGCAACAGGCCGCCTCAGGACTTTTCGTATTTGAAGCTGACACGTAGTTTGGTGCGGAAAACTTCGACCTCGCCCTTTTCGTCCAGCGCAATGTCTTGTTCGACAACCTCGGCCACGCGCAGTTCGCGTAGACTGTTCGCGGCAGCGGACAACGCTTCCTTCGCGGCATCTTCCCAAGATTTCTTGCTAGTCCCGATGATTTCGGTAACGCGGTAGACGGCCATGGTTCCGCTCCTTGATTGATCCGCGGCTAGGATTGTGGCGCCCACTCATTTCGTCAAGTGCATGGGGTTGAAATGTGTCGCGCGGCCGACCACGACATGTTGCCGGATAGCGCCGAATCTCAGAATTCGCCAGCGGCAGGCGCGCTCCAATCAAGTCAATCGCATGGAGTCTGGTGCGCTGATCGCCAGCTCAGTGCGCAGGTCCACACCCAGGGGGCGCCCAACTGGGAGGCGCTGGTGATTGCGGCAGCTCAGCGAAGCCGCTAATTGTTTGGCGCTGCCGCGGGTGAGACACGCACGTGCCACCATTCCCTGAGCGCATTCACCGTGCGCGCGTCAGCGAAGTCACACACGAAAACACCGTCGAGATCGATCGCCTCGCCGCCAGGCGCGCTCGCAAAGGCGGCGCGCCATGTGCAGATGCCGCGATCACCCGTGCAAGACAGCACCTCGTAAGAGAAGCGTATGTTCGACTGCGTCGCGGTGATCCGCGTCCAATACGCTTCGATTGCGGCGCGGCCCATGATCGGCGCGTCAAACGGCATTTCGTGGTAGCTCGCGTCCTCGGTGAAGAGTGCACTCGCCAGCCCTGCGTTGCGTTCTTCCCAGGCTTGCTTGTAACGGTCGAGCCAGGCGGAAAATGCCGCCGCATCGATAACGCCTGGAATTACTTGAGCGCACGCGCCCAGTCCGGCCAGCGCCAGTAACGCAGTACGTCGCGTCAGCATGCTTCCCTCCAGCTCGTCGACTGCCGCCTTGCACAGGGTCAAGGGGGAAAACACCAGACGTACGCCGCCGCCGCCCGCACGTCATCTCGATTCAAAGGCTTCGGGATCGCCGGCAGCGCTCGTGAGCTGATCGCCAGCCCCCGCGCTTGATAATTTGTCACTCCCACGATCAATCGCCTGAACCTCGTCGATTGCCGGCCAGAATCTGTCTTGCCGAAGCGCTCGATCCCCCGGTTGCGCCCAACGGAATCGAGAACTGTCAGATCAAGCTCGGGCCAAAAAAAGCCGACCTTGACGGTTGTTCTGTGAGGCCAACCAGCCGACCCTTGCGGTTTCGGAGCTACGAACTGTCCGCTTTGCCTTCGCCACCCTCGAAGAAGTTGACGCTGATCGTGGCCAGTTCGCTCGGAGGAAACTTGGCGCAAAAACGCTCGTTGGCGATAAGGCCGGCCTCACGCGCACAAGCCTGGAACACGTCGAGTTCGACCAGATACTGATCCGAGAAGCCGTGGGTGGCGTCGTAGGCGATCGCCAGCGTGTGATCGAGATTGGCGGCGGTGAGCTGCGGCGGCAGCGTGTGGAGTTCGAGCACGAGCAGGCCGAAACGGCCGACATACGGCGCCCAGCGGCGCAGATGACGCACGAGATTTTCTTCCAGCTCGTCGGGCCGAATGTCCTCGCCCAAGGCGGCGAACGCGCCCTCGGTGCGCGCTTTACGTGAGCCGGGTATGTAATTTGCCGGCGGCAGATAGGGGCGGTTGTGGTCCAGGAAGGAGCGGACATGCAAGAGCTCATGGACGTCGATGTCGAGATTTTCCAATTCGCTGGCGAGAAAAGCGGGTCGGTTGATGTCGCCCGGAATGATGTGCACGTTGGGCACGCCGGCCTTGCGCAGGTTTTGCTTGGAAATGCGCCGCGCGACCTTGTTGAAATCGACGCCCACCAGCGCCAACGGGTGCACATCGAGCATGGCGCCGCGGGCAGTGTGATCGCGCACGGTTTCATAGACATGGCGCAGAAGCGTGCCGTCGCCGCAGCCCATGTCGCACACGCCCAGGGGCTGCTGGTCGAACGGGCGGTTGAACAGCTCGATCAGGAATTCGTCGGCCTTCTTGAAATAATTGGCGTGGGCGCCGCCGCTGCCCCACACGAGCGACGGGTGAGGGACACGACGCACCCCGTGAAAGACCCAATTGAGTAGGCGCGCCTCTCGAACCCCTCATCCGGCCGCTTCGCGGCCACCTTCTCCCATCAAAGAGAGAGAAGGGATGAGGCTTGTGCTTGCCGTTTGCGGGATCGCCCAGCGGCGCTTACGGCCAAAATTGCTTCGTCGCAATCGCCGCGCCTTCCGCCAGCGCTTTGAGCTTGGCGAACGCCACGCCCGGATCGACGCCGCCGGAGCCGACATGGATCGAGAACCCGCAGTCGACGCCGGCGATAACGTTTTCGCGCCCGACCAAATGCGCGTAACGGCCGATGCGCTGCGCCACCAGTTCGGGATGCTCGATATAATTGGATTGGCACTCGATCATTCCGGGCGCGAGCACCTTGCCTTCCGGCAGCTTCACGCTTTCGAACAAAGCGTATTCATGCGCGTGGCGCGGATTGGCCGCCTCGAACAGGATGGTGCGCGGCTTGGCGCGCCAGACGATGTCGATAATGTCCTTGAACGGCACGTCGCAATGGTGCGGCCCCGGATAATTCCCCCAACACATGTGCATGCGCAATTGATCGGCGGGGATGTTGGCGACGGCGCGGTTGAGCGCTTCGATATGCAACGCCATGCGATCGCGGAAACCGCTCAGATCCAGGTGCGCATATTGGGTGTGGCGCCCCATCGCAAGATCTGGGCAGTCGATCTGCAGAATGATGCCGGCCTTGGCGATGGTCTCGTATTCCTGGCGCAGGCCTTCAGCGACCGCGAACAGATAATCCTCGTGGCTCGGATAATATTCGTTGCCGAAGAAGAGCGTGGTCACCCCCGGCGAGGCCGCGCTCATGAACGGACGCGCGCCGGGATGCCGCTTTAGCGCGGTATTGAGCCGTTCAGCGTCAATACGAGGGGCGTCCATGTCCTTGACGCTGATCGGAGCGTTGCAGGCAGGCGTCTTGCGGTGCTTGCGGCCCGGATCGGCGAAAATCCTCGCCTTGATCTCGGGAAAATCCTCGATGTCCTGGAATTTGTAGCTGTTGCCGGCGCCGCCGAACCCATTCAAGCGATCCTTGATGTAAGTGGCGTAGCTGGGTTTCGACATCTCCCCGTCATTGACGATGTCGAGGCCTGCCTTCACTTGCTGCTCGACAACCTGGCGCACTGCCGCTTCGATGCGCGCTTCGACCGCCGAGGACACGAGCGGAAGGCCATCCTCGCGCGCGAACATGATATCGATCAGCTCCTGCGGACGCGGTAGGCTGCCGACATGGGTGGTCAAGAAACGCTGGGCGCTGCTCATGTGCTTTCTCTTAGATTGCTCGCTTCGCCGGGGAGGTAATACCACAAGCGGCGAAGCAAAGCGCCGGTCCGTCGTGATCCTCCGGAAATCAGATCTCATCGGACAAGGCTAGCGCCGATCTCGAATGACCGCTTTCGACGTCGCCTATTGCCTCGCTAACGAAATGCAGAGATCGTGGAGCTGGGTCCGAGTTCGGCTGTCAAACAGACATTTCAAGATCAACATCTACGGGCTGGAAGGCCCAGTCCGGCCCGGATTGCCACAGTTCGCGAGCGGCAGAGCCGCTCCTATCCGGCCGCAACGGCGCGGGCGGCTGGAGTCGCGGATCGTCGACCGCAGTTTCTTCGAGGCCGGGTATATGAAGAAGTCAGTTTGCGTGGTTAAGTTGCGCCGCGGCCTAGCTGAAGCGGGGAGCGGTGGGACGTGACGGGAGTGCGGGCGCGATCAGCGGGCGCGACAACATCTAAGCCGTTGAGCAACATCGAAATCGCTCAGCGGGCGCGCATGCGCCCGATTGTAGAGATAGCCGCCAACTTGGGCGTACCCGAAGACTGCATCGAACAATACGGCCGCCACAAGGCCAAGATTTCCCTTGAGTATCTTCGAGGTTTGCAGGACCGGCCCGATGGCAAGCTGGCGCTTGTCACGGCGATCTCGCCGACGCCCGCGGGAGAAGGCAAGTCCACCACAACGATCGGCCTCGGAGATGCGCTCAACCGCATCGGCAAGAAGGCCGTCATCTGCTTGCGCGAACCGGCCATGGGCCCCGTGTTCGGCGTCAAAGGCGGCGCCGCCGGAGGCGGCCTCGCCCAAGTCGTGCCGATGGAGGACATCAATCTCAACTTCACCGGCGACTTCGCCGCCATCGCGCAGGCGCACAATCTGCTGTCGGCGCTCATAGACAATCACATCCACCACGGCAACGAACTCGGTTTCGACGCCCGCCGCATCACTTGGAGGCGGGTGGTCGACTGCAATGACCGCGCGTTGCGCGAGATCACGATTGGCCTTGGCGGCGTCTCGAACGGATTTCCGCGGCAGGACGGATTCGACATCGTGGGCGCCTCGGAAGTGATGGCGATCTTTTGCCTGGCGACCAGCCTGACAGATTTGAAGACGCGCCTGGGCGCGATCATCGTCGGCTACACCAGAACGCGCGAACCGATCCGCGCCCGCGACCTCGGCGCGCACGGCGCCATGGCGGTGCTGCTGAGGGACGCGATCGCGCCGAACCTGGTGCAGACGCTGGAAAACAATCCCGCCATCATCCATGGCGGGCCGTTCGCGAACATCGCGCATGGCTGCAACTCGGTGACGGCCACGAAGGCAGCGCTGAAGCTTGGCGATTACGTCGTCACCGAGGCGGGATTCGGCGCCGATCTCGGCGCGGAGAAATTCATCGACATCAAGTGCCGCAAGGCGGGTCTCAGACCTGACGTCGCCGTCATGGTGGCGACCGTGCGCGCGTTGAAATTCCATGGCGGCGTCGACGTCGAGCATCTGCCGGTGGAGAACCTAGCCGCCCTCAGGAAAGGCATGGCGAACCTTGAGCGCCACATCGACAATATCCGCAACCGGTTCGGGTTGCCGGTCATCGTCGCCGTCAATTGCCGCGCCGAAGATATCGAGGCCGAGCTTGCGGCGCTGAGCGATGGCGCGGAGGCTCTTGGGGTTCCGGCGATCGCTGCGCGCCATTTCGCCGAGGGCGGCAAGGGCGCGACGGATCTTGCCGACGAGGTGGTTCGCCAATGCGACGCGCCGAACGAATTCCGGCGCCTCTACGAGGACGAAACGCCGCTCTGGGAAAAGATGAGGCGGATCGCGGTCGAGATCTACGGCGCCACGGACATCACGGCTGACACCTCGATCCGAAAACGCATCAAGGAATTGCAGCAGGCCGGCTTTGGTCATTTCCCGATCTGCGTGGCGAAGACGCAATTTTCGTTCTCGACGGATCCGCAGCTGCGCGGCGCGCCGTCAAACCACGTCGTCAACATCCGCGAAGTCCGGCTCGCCGCGGGCGCGGAGTTCGTAGTCATGATCTGCGGAGACACGATGACGATGCCCGGGCTGCCGAAACATCCCGCCGCGGCCAAGATCGACATCGACGCCGCAGGCAAAGTGACCGGGCTGTTCTGATGGCGGTTCATGCCCTGCGCCGGGCATACAGGGATATTGCCGGATCTGCGAGTGCGGGTTTCAGCGTCGTGATCCAGCCAGCGCGAAGGTTGTATGCTGGTTAGAGCATTGCGTCGCGGCCAAGTTCTTCCGTTCTTTCACGACACTTACACGACTATCGCGACATATAAGGCGGGCTATTTGTCGTGAAAGGCTTGTGTTTGTCACGAAACCTGGTATTTGTCGTGAAATAGCGTTTCGCGACAAATGCCAGCCCGCATCTCCCCCGCCGTCCTCAAAGCGATTGAGGACATCATCCGCGCCCGTAACAGTGGCGCGTCCATCACCGATCTGCTTGGGCCCAATCCGACACCTGCGCGTCGGCGCACGCTTCAGCGCCGCCTCAAGCGCCTCCTTGAAGAGGGAAGGGTCATGGCGATCGGCGGCGGCCGCAGCACGCGCTATTTGATCGCGGCGACCTCTACACCGCACATCATCATCGCGGAAGGCGCGCCCTACGAACAGCAGCAAAGCCTGCTCGTTCCCCTCTCCAAAGAAGGCCACGCGATCCTCCTGGCCGTCACGCAGCCGATCCAGCGTCGCAAGCCGGTTGGCTACAATCGCGCTTTCCTCGACGCCTACGCGCCAAATAGGACATTCTATTTATCGACCGCCGAACGAAAGCGTCTGCTCGACGCTGGCCGCACCGATCTGCCCGATCAGCCCGCTGGCACGTTCGCAAAACAGATCATCCAGCGCTTGCTGATCGATCTGTCGTTCAATTCGAGCAGGCTCGAGGGCAACACCTATTCCCTGCTCGACACAACACGGCTGCTCGAGCTCGGCGAGACGGCGGAAGGAAAAGCCGAGAAAGACACGCAGATGATTCTCAACCACAAGGATGCGATCGACTTTCTTGTGTCCGACGCCCAGGAGATTGGTTCTAACAGACAGACCATCCTCAATCTGCACGCGCTGCTGTCTAACAACTTGCTTGCCGACCCCGCCGCCTCCGGCGCGCTGCGCTGGCGCCCGGTCGCGATTGGCGGCACGACCTACCGGCCGCCGGAAACGCCGCAGCTCATCAGCGAAGTTTTCGACCAGCTTCTAACGACTGCCGCGGCGATAGAAGATCCCTTCGAGCAAGCGCTCTTCACGCTTGCGCACATCCCCTATCTGCAGCCGTTCGAGGACGTGAACAAGCGCGTGTCGCGGCTCGCCGCCAACATCCCGATGATCATCAACAATCTCCGCCCGCTGTCGTTCCTGGACGTTCCCGATTCCACCTATGTCAGCGGCATGCTTGGCGTCTACGAACTTAACAAGGTCGAGTTGCTCCGCGATGTTTTCGTCTGGGCGTATGAGCGTTCGGCGCAAGCCTACGCTGCGGTTCGTCAATCGCTCGGAGACCCTGATCCGTTCCGACTCAAACATCGAGAATCGATCCGTCTCGTCGTTGCTCACATTATTTCAGACGCACTCAGCAAGGCCGACGCACTCGCATATCTCCGAGCCTGGACAATAGACAATATTGGCGCGGGCGAGAGCGACCAAATGCGGTTTGTCGAAACGGTTGAACAGGAATTGATCGGCCTGCACGACGGCAACTTTGCCAGATTCCGTGTGCGTCCCTCGGAGTTTCGAACATGGAAAGCCGCGTGGTCGATCACGTAATTAAGTGGATCGAATCCGGCGACCACCGCTTTTGGGCTGTTGCGTCTGGGAAATCCGTCTGGATCGAGGTGCAAGAACACCCGATGACTAAGCGAAAATTCCTCACGAAGCAGGGAGATGGCTATCCGCCAAACAATCTCCTGAACCTTCAAGATTGCCCATGAGGCGACGCGGGAACGCGCATGCGCACCAGTGGCGCCTCAGGTCTCGGCGGCGAGTTAAGTCGGCGGTCTCCGATTGTCGGGTTACGGTTTAGATGTCGAGCTCCGCTTACGGCTATCGGTATAAGCGTCCAAGTCTGCAGGATCATAACCAACGATCTTGCAAGTCAACCCGCCCATTAAGGGGTACGGAAATGGGTAGGCCCAGAGGGCTCTCTGCGGGGTTCATATTTCTTCAGCGATTATAATGCCCTAACGCGTCGGTCTGGCGCACCCGACAGGATTCGAACCTGTGACCTCTGCCTTCGGAGGGCAGCGCTCTATCCAGCTGAGCTACGGGTGCTGGCGCCGGGCGCGCCTTGCTGGCCACGCCCAAGCGGGGCAGCTTCTAGCCGAGCCCAAAGGGGATGGCGAGAGCCAGGCGCCCTATCCGACCGGGGGTCGCACGATCCTGCCATGCAGACTGGTCTGCACATCGCGGGCGTCAAAGGCGTTGGGGTCGTCCTCGGGCTTGGCGCCGTCGAACATGGCGATTTCCGCGATGGCTTCGTAGCGTGTGACTTCCCGGTACGACATCGGCTCGTCCCAGAACGGATCGTACCAGGGGCTCCAGCCGCGTCTGGGCGAGAAATACCAATAGTCGAAAGCAAAGCGCGGATAGCGGGGCCCGTAGCCCTGCAGGCGGGAGTGCTCCTCGGTTTCGCGATTGGCGACGATGAAATAGTCCAGCCCGTTCTGAAGCGTCACTTCGGCGGCGCGATAGAGGAGGTAGGTTTCGACCGTATCACGATCGGTGACCGTATTGCCGCGGAACGTGATCCGCACGCGGTTGGCCTCGATCCGCTGCTCTTCGAAACCGTAGCGGTCGCCCGAGGCGGCCTGGTAAGGGGTAGCCGTCGCGCAAGCCGCCAAAAGGCCCGCGAGCGCGGCCAGCACAAGCGTTCGCATCGGCATTTCTCCGTATAACGCCCCGCTCTCTCCATTATGCCGGGACGCGCGCGATAGAGCCAATCCCTTTCTAGTGATGGATGAGCAAGGCCGCGTTGCGAACGGGCGCGGGAGCGAGCATCTCCCCGGTGGCCAAGCGCACGGAGTGAATCACCGCGTCGATCTCGCACCGCCAGAAATCCAGAAAACGATGGATGCGCGGGTATTGCGGCGCGAGGTCGAGCGTCTGCCAGATAAAGCTCTGCAGGAGCGAGGGATGATCGGGCAGATAATAGAGCACTTCGGCGGTGGCGAGCCGCCAGCCCTGAAGGCGCAACGCCAGTTCGGCTTCGCTGTCTTCGCGCATGCGCGGAACGCTCCTCGGCATGGAGCGTGCGGGAGCGCCGGTTAATAAGTCAATATTTTGAATCAGCTAGCAATTATTCGCCCCGGCTGCCAGCGCCCTCTAGTGGTCCGATTCTGACATTTGCAATCCCAGACCCGCAGCGCCCTATGGCAAATGCCAGAATCATCAGGACCACTAGAAATCAAGGAATCTTAGTGGAGCTGATGAATTTGACATTCGCTCCGAGGGTTGCGCAATGCGGGGTGCGAATGTCAAATTCGCTCCTCTAGATCGCGCGCCTTTGCAAAACGGTTGGCCCCGTAGTGGCAGGCCGATCGGCGGGGCGCCAATTGCGAGCGGCAGCATCGGAGAGCCGCCCTCCTCCGACAGCGCCAGAGCAACGAGGATCAAGGTCAGTGGAAAGCCGATCGCCAACAGCAACAAGCCGGCGATGGTTAACAAGCGCCCTTCGGCGCGCAGCATCGAAGCGATTGGGCGGGCCATAAAAACGCGCGTTGCGAAAATCGCGCCATCAGGCAACGCGCGCGACGCGTGCGCATTAAGCGTTCGTCGCGCAACAGGTTCAAATGCTTGTGCGGCGCGGAAAACACAGTTTTCCTCACGTGACATTAAGGCGGATGATTTATCTAGGAGAAACGGCGGACCTCCGCAGAAGCTGGGGCGGCAATGTCGCTGGGTGATTTTCTCATTGCCGACGAGCGTGAGCTCGTCGACCACTACCCGAACCGCGCGGAACACGCGGCGGACGGGGTAGTACACGCCGTGGGCCTTCTGGCGGCGCTCATCGGCGGCGGGCTGTTAGTCGCAATCGCCCTCAATACGCGCGGCGTGCCGATGGCGACGGCCAGCGCTCTTTACGCCTTGTGCCTGATGGCGATGTTGGCGGCCTCGGCGGTCTATAATTTCTCCAAACCCAACGCGGCGCGGCGAGTTCTGCGGCGTATCGACGAAGCGGCGATTTTTCTGATGATCGCGGGATCTTACACTCCGTTCACGATAAAGCTTTTGCCACCGGATTTCGCGCTTTGGGTTACCGTGTCGATCTGGGCCGCCGCGCTCGCAGGTGCGGCCGGCAAGGTATTTTGGACCTCACTCACCGATCGCGCCTGGTGCTTGGTCTATCTGGCCTTCGGCTGGTTCGCGGTGCTTGTGCTTGGTCCTGTTGCGCCGACTTTGCCGCCGATCGCGTTCTGGCTCCTGGTCGCAGCGGGCGTTATTTATTCGGGCGGCGTGATCCTGTATCTGAACCATGCCCTGCCCTTCCGCCGCGCGATTTGGCATGGGTGCGTGATCCTGGGTGCAGCCGGTCACTATGCGGCAGTGCTGCTCGGGCTCGTGCTGTAGCTTTTCGCGGTTTCCCCCCGCGCCAGGATGGATGTCGCCGCGAGGTCCCCGGTGACATTGCCCAGCGTGCGGAAGATGTCCGGGATCACCTCCACCGCCAGCAAGATGCCTAAGAGTTCGGTCGGCACGCCCAGCGCCAGCGAGATCGGCGCGATAGACGCGACGAACGAAATCTGGCCAGGCAGCCCGACAGAACCGACACTCACGCCGAACGCGACGAACACAGCGCCGACATACTGGAATAGTGTCGGTTCAATGCCGTAGAGGCGGGCGACGAAAATGCAGACTGCGATGTTGGCGACGGGGCTGGTGAAACGAAACACCGCCACCGCCAGCGGCAGGGCCACATCGGCGACGCGCGCGGGCACACCTAGTCCGCGCAACGCCGCGTCCAGCATTGCCGGCAGCGAGGCGAGTGAGGATTGCGTCGACGCCGCGATCGCCCACACAGGCGCGGCGGCTGTCGTGAAGCGGGCAATAGGCTGGCGGGCGAACAAGATCGCAACCAGCCAGGCGATGAACGTAACGCCGAGGGTCACAGCGGAAACCAGGACGACGTAGTGCGCGAGCGTTTGCGCCGCTCCGAAACCGGCGCGCAAGCCAACGCCCAATGCCAGCGCAAACACTCCAAACGGGCCAGCGACCAGCACCCATCGCACGACCACGATCATTGCTTCGGAAACGGCGCGGAAGAACGTCACTATGGAGTCGCGGAGCGTTGCTTCGAGGCGCGTTGCGGCGAAGCCGAAGAACACTGAAAAAACAACGAGCGGCAGGATGGCGTTGTCGGCCGCCGCCTGCACCGGGTTGGCAGGCGCCAGGCCCTGCAGCCATTCTCCGAAGCTAGGCGGGGCGTCGATTTCAGGCGCGCCGGCCCCCGCGCCTGTCAAGAACGCCGACGCCGGCCCAGGATCGATAGGCCAATATTGCAGCGCGCTGTTGGTGACGGCGATCGAGTAGAGAGCAGCGAAGATCAAGAGCACGCTGAAGAGGATGATCGCGCGCAGAACCAGGCCGCCTGTTTTAGCGGCGTCGGCCACCGAGGCGATGCCAACGATCAGCAGCGAGACCACGAGCGGCACCACCGTCATCCGCAGCGCATTTAGCCAAAGACCGCCGAACGCCTCGATGATGTTGGCCGCTTCGGTAAGCTGTGGCGCATCGGCGCGAATCCAGGCGCCGACGGCAATGCCCGCCGCGAGCGCGGCGAGAACAATGAAACTGAGAACTTTCACGCGCGGCGCCCCAGGTCAAAGCGCGCGTGGTAGCTCAGGATGCATGTGAAGGCCAGCGGGCGCTCCAAAACTCCTTATGCCATCTCCGCGATGCGCTCTGACGCTGCGCCTGCGGCTGCGCGCCTTGGTTTGGCTTTGAACTCCAGCACGCCGTCTTCGATGGCGCCGTAGCGCAGGTTCATCATGTCATGGCCATAGGACTGGAACAGTTTCCACGGCGCGCGGCTTGTCTGCTTAGGCAACAGGCGCCGAACCCGATCGAAATAGCCCGAGGAGAAATCGACGAACGGGCGATCCTCGCGCTCACCTGTCAGATGCGGCGTGCACTGGGCCAGGCCGTAATCGTCCATGTAGTTGATCAAACGGCAGGCATATTCGAGCACCAAGTCGGCCTTCAGCGTCCAGGACGCATTGGTGTAGCCGAACACGAACGCCATGTTGGGCACGTCCGAGAGCATGGCGCCGCGATAGACGTAGTGATCGCCGAAATTGATCTCCTCCCCGTCCACGGAAACATCCGCGCCGCCGAACATTTGCAGCGCCAAGCCCGTCGCGGTGACGATGATGTCGGCTTCCAGTTCCTTGCCCGACGCGAGCTTCAGCCCCTTCTCCGTGAAAGTCTCGATTGTGTCTGTGGCGACGGAGGCCTTGCCCTCCTTGATCGCCAAGAACATGTCGTTGTCGGGAACCAGGCAAAGGCGCTGTTCCCACGGATTGTAGCGCGGCGTGAAATGGGTCTCCATGTCGTAGTCGGGCCCCAATTGCTCGCGAACGAGCGCAAGCAGGCGCTCACGCGTTCTTTGGGGCCGCGCACGCGCCAGGCGGAAGAAGAATTGTTGGAACACGACCTTGCGCAGGCGCGTCAGGTCGTACGCCAATTGCGCGGGCAACCAACGGCGCATGGCGTTGGCGAGCACATCTTCCGCCGGCATCGAGATCATGTAGGTCGGCGAGCGCTGCAGCATGGTGACGTGCGCGGCTTTGTCGGTCATCGCCGGCACGAGCGTCACCGCCGTCGCGCCCGAGCCGATAACGATTACGCGCTTGCCGCTATAATCCAAATCTTCAGGCCAATGCTGGGGATGTATGATCTGTCCCTTAAAGCGCTCGGTTCCCTTGAACTCGGGCAGATAGCCCTCGTCGTAATTGTAATAGCCCGCGCAACTGAGCAGGAAGTTCGCGGTGAAGCGCTTGGTCGCGCCTGCCGCATCCGCTTCGATAGTCCATTGCGCGTCGGCGGACGACCATGAGACGCCCTTGACCTTGTGCTTGAACCGGATGTGGCGATCGACGCCGTACTCGCGCGCTGTCTCGTTGACGTATTTCCTGATCGAGGGCCCGTCGGCGATGGCCTTTGCTTCCGTCCAGGGCTTGAACGCGTAGCCGAGCGTAAACATGTCGCTGTCCGAGCGGACGCCGGGATAGCGGAAAAGGTCCCAGGTGCCCCCCATCGCCTCGCGGCGCTCAAGGATGACGAAGCTCTTGCCGGGACAATGCTTGCCCAGGTGCACGCCCGCGCCCACGCCCGAGAGCCCGGCGCCGACAATGAGCACATCGAAATGTTCGGTCATGGGACTGAATCCGCTCCGGGACGCGGGCGCTGTCAAGCCGACGTTAGGGAACTCAGCGTCGCTCTTCACGGCCGTGCCACATACGAACAATGGTCTGATCGGCGCCGTCAACAACATAGTAGAGCACGTAAACCGAGCCGCCAAAGCGCATCAGGCACTTCCTTGCAGCGCCATCAGCTGCTTGGGGATAGAGCAGGGGTCGCTCGGCTATCCTTTTCGTTGTCCGGCGCAATGTCGCAGCGAATCTCGCCGCAACCTTTGGATCGCGAAGCTCCAGCCAAGAGAAGAGTCGCTCGACGTCCGCGAGCGCCTCTAATGAGTACCTAATCACGTCATGCGCTTGGCCGTGGGCATCGGCGCCTGGGGATCTGCCACGCGAGTCTCAAGCCATCCGTGTACCTCGTCAGCCCGTATGCCAAGCCTGTGCTGGCGCCACAGAGCAATACGCCGAACGAGTTCGGCGTCATCGCCCATCCCGCCGTCGAACTCAGCGGCCGTATCTTCCAGCAGGCCCCGTGCTAGCGCTTCCACTGGCTCGCCTGTGGCCTCCGCAAGCTTCCGCAACCGTTCAATGACTTCGGGTTCAAGAGAAATGACAAGAGAGTCGGTCATTGGGCTATTGTATCATAATTGGTCTTGCTCCGCGATTGCCGCCTTCAAGCCCGTCAACTAAACCCCGCCTCATGATCATCGCCGTTGACGGCCCGACCGCCTCTGGCAAGGGCACGATCGCCGCCGGGTTGGCCAAGCGTTACGGCCTGAAGCGGCTCGACACCGGCGCGCTTTACCGCGCAGTGGGGCTCGCTGTGCTCGATGCGGGAGGCGAAGCCGATGACGAGGCAGCCGCACTCGTAGCGGCCAAGGCGCTGGATCTGGGGGCTGTCGATGAGGCCCGCATCCGCTCCAGCGCTGCAGGCCTTGCGGCCAGTAAGGTGGCGGCCATCCCCTCGGTCCGCGCTGTTCTTCGCCAAGCCCAGCGCGCCTTCGCCGCCGACCCCGCCGGCGCCGTGCTCGACGGACGCGATATTGGCACTGTCATCTGCCCCAACGCCGACGTGAAGTTCTATGTCACCGCTTCGCTGCCCGCCCGCACCGCCCGGCGCCTCAGTGAACTTCGCGCACGGGGCGAACAGATCAGCTTTGCAGAACTCGAGGCCCAGATCGCCGAAAGGGACGAGCGCGACATGAATCGAGCTGATTCGCCGCTTCGCCAGGCGCCGGACGCGCACTTGCTGGATACGACCGACCTTTCTATAGAGGCCTCGGTGGAGGCCGCTTGTCGCATCGTCGAAGCGGCGCTTACGCGCCCTGGGGGCTAAACCCGAGGCGTCCTCCCCTGTTTTCGGGGGAGGCGGTCTGAACGAAGTGAGGACCGGAGGGGGCGAAGCTTGGCTCCCCCTCAGTCAGTTCGCTGCGCTCACTGAAGGCTCCCCCGCATGCGGGGGAGCACGTGCATTTCGGACGGCCGCATGGTGCGGTCGAGACCGCCGGAGCCAACCGGTCGGCCCGTTGTTGTTTTGGAGTAGTAAATCGCATGGCGGCTCAAGCCCAAAACCCTTCGCTCAATCCCACGCGCGAAGATTTCGCAGCTCTCTTGGATCAAAGCCTCGCGTCGCGCGGGATGGTGGAAGGCCGGGTGATCCCTGCCACGGTTGCCGCTATCGAGCACGATTTCGTCGTCGTTGATGTCGGTCTGAAGACCGAGGGCCGCATCCCGATCCGTGAATTTCTCACCGACGATGGCGCGGGCGCGCCCAAGCCGGGCGACATCGTCGAAGTCTATCTCGATCGCATAGAGAACGCCCTTGGCGATGCGGTCGTGTCGCGCGAGAAGGCGCGCCGCGAGGAAGCCTGGACACGGCTTGAGAAGAATTTTGCCGCTGGCGAAACCGTTATGGGCGCGCTGGTCGGGCGCGTGAAGGGCGGCTTTACGGTTGATCTCGGCGGCGCCAACGCATTCCTACCGGGCAGCCAAGTCGACATTCGCCCCGTGCGCGACGTCGGGCCGCTCATGAATATCAACCAGCCGTTCGCGATCCTGAAGATGGATCGCCAGCGCGGCAATATCGTTGTCTCCCGCCGCGCCGTGCTCGAGGAGAGCCGCGCCAGCGAACGCGCCGAAATCGTCGGTCAGCTCAAGGAAGGCGAAGTCCGCGACGGCATAGTCAAGAACATCACCGATTACGGCGCGTTTGTTGATCTGGGCGGCATCGACGGCCTGCTCCATGTCACCGACATGAGCTGGAAGCGCATCACCCATCCGAGCCAGGTGCTCAATGTCGGCGACACGGTGAAAGTGCAGATCGTCAAGATCAATCCGGACACCCAGCGCATTTCCCTCGGCATGAAGCAATTGCTGACCGATCCCTGGGATGGCGTGGATACGAAATACCCCGCTGGCGGCAAATTTTCCGGCCAGGTCACCAATATCACCGATTACGGCGCGTTCGTTGAATTGGAGCCAGGCGTCGAGGGGCTCGTCCACGTTTCAGAAATGAGCTGGACAAAGAAAAACCTCCATCCGTCCAAGATCCTGAGCACGTCCCAGGAGGTCAACGTCATCGTGCTCGACGTCGATGGCGAGAAGCGGCGTATCTCGCTCGGCATCAAGCAGGTGCAATCCAATCCATGGGAAGGGTTCATCGCTGCCCATCCGGTGGGCTCGGTTATCGAAGGCGAGGTCAAGAACATCACCGAGTTCGGCCTTTTCGTCGGCCTGACGCCGGAACTCGACGGCATGGTCCATCTCTCGGACATCGCCTGGGACGCTCAAGGCGAAGAAGCACTCTCCCGCCACAACAAGGGCGATGTCGTGAAGGCCAAGGTGCTCGACGTCGACGTCGAGAAGGAGCGCATCTCGCTTGGCATCAAGCAGGTTGCCTCCGACCCGATGGCCGACGCTGACTTCCGCAAGGGCCAGATCATTACCGTCGAGGTCGTGGATGTGGCCACGGGCGGCATCGAAGTGGCGTTCGGCGAAGGCAACGCGCTGCGCTCCTTCATCCGCAAGTCGGACCTCAGCCGCGACCGCTCCGAACAGCGCGCCGATCGGTTCGCGGTGGGCGATCGCATCGACGCAATGGTGACAGCCTTCGACAAATCGAGCCGGAAGGTCTCGCTCTCGATCAAGGCCATGGAGCTGAAGGACGAGAAGGAAGCCATTGCCCAGTTCGGGTCATCGGATTCCGGCGCTTCCCTAGGCGACATCCTCGGCGCCGCGCTGAAGGACCGCACCAAGCAATAGAAGCCGCCAAGGCCCCTCGAGAAACGCCCGGCGCCCGCGAGGTCGCCGGGTTTTTCTTGCTCAAATTCAAGCCCATGGCCAGTTGACGCAGGGCTCCACCTGGTTCTCTATCGCCACGCAGGTAGAGCGGGGAGCCAAGCCGATGCTTCGGTCGGAGCTGGTCCAGAAACTCCAGGAAGAAATGGCGCCGATCCGGGCTTCCGAGATCGAGGAAGCCGTCGATGTCGTGCTCGACGAAATCGCTGACGCGCTCGCCCAGGGCGGGCGCGTCGAGCTGCGCGGCTTCGGGGCTTTCTCCGTGCGCAAACGCGATGCGCGCACTGGGCGCAATCCGCGCACTGGCGCGGCCGTGAAGGTCGCCGCCAAGCGCGTGCCCTTCTTCAAGCCGGGCAAGGAATTGCGCCTCAAGGTCAACGGGGGCGAGGAACCGTAGGGCCGCATCCCATGTCCATGCTGAAGGAATTCCGCGATTTCGCCATGCGCGGAAATGTCGTCGATCTCGCCGTCGGCGTGATCATCGGCGCGGCGTTCTCCACGATCGTGTCATCATTGGTGGATGACGTGATCATGCCCCCGATCGGGCTGCTGCTTGCCGGGATCGATTTTTCGACGCTGAGGTTTGTGCTCCAAGAGGCGGTTCCAACCGCGGGCGCACAGGGCGCGCCAGGCTTTGTTGCCGGCGTGCCCGAAGTCGCGATCAACTACGGCAAATTCATCAACGCCGCGATCAAGTTCGTCATTGTCGCCTGGGTGCTGTTCCTGGTCATCAAGACGATGAACGCCGTGAAGGCGAAGGAAACGGTCGCCGCCATCGCACCGCTGCCGACGCCAGAGGAGATCGTATTGTTGCGCGAAATCAGGGACGCCTTAAAGAAATAACATCAAAGCGATGGGGGCTGCCGATGGGCTCGACTGATCGCAGCGCTGTAATTCACTTTCGTGATGCGGAAGCGCGGATTCCCGGCCCGGCGGGCGAACGCAACACGCTCGTTCTGCGACGTGGCACGCTGGACATCAAGCTTACGATTCCAAAGCCTCCGAACCAGCAGACGCCTGCGCGCGGAAGGAACTCCCGCCGTCAGCGGTAACTTACGACCTCGTATTCGATGCTGTCGTGATCGAAGAAATAAAAGCGGCGGCCCGGCTCGTAGTCGCCATGCCCAAACGGCTTGAGCCCGAGCGCCCTCACCCGCCGCTCGGCAGCGTCGAGATCATCGACCTCGACGCCAACATGGTTGAGCGGGCGCCCCTTTGCATGACCCTTCGGCGCCGTCGCGCCGCCGGGCTCCATGTAGACCGCAACATACTCGGTCTCCGTGCCAACATGAATGGTCTCACCTCCGCTCGCGGCGGGGCCGCGCCAGCGAATGCCCCAGCCGAAAAGATCCACGAGCATCCGCGCCGAACGCTCGATATCGGAAACGGTGATGTTGACGTGTTCTATGCGCGCCTGCGCCATGATTGGGGCTCCATTCGCCGCTTGACGCCCCATTTGTGGAACCTCTACCTAAGTTGAGGTCAAGAGTTTTCCCATGCGTTCCAGCGACATCATCAGTATCGGCCAACTTGCGGCGCGCACGGGCCTGTCGGTTTCGGCGATCCGGTTGGCCTAGTGCAGCCGTTCCGCAGCGCCGGCGGGCAACGCCGGTTCCTGCGCTCGGACATTCGCCGTTTGAGCTTTATCCGCATCGCTCAGCAGCTTGGGCTTTCGATCGAAGGCATCGCTACGGAGCTGGCGAAGCTCCCCGCCCAGCGCACGCCGAACGCCGCCGATTGGGCGCGCATCAGTTCAAGCCTGCGTGCGGCGCTCGATGCGCGGATCGCCGCGCTCACGCGCACGCGCGCTCTGCTGGACGGTTGCATCGGCTGCGGCTGTCTCTCGCTCAAGAAATGCGCGCTCTACAATCCTGGAGACCGTGCAGCCGCGCTCGGCGCCGGTCCGAGATTCGTTCTCGGCGATCGCTACGCTGGCGAGAAATGATCTGGCCTGCGGATTTGCTCAAACGCCGGATACACCGAGCTGCAAAGGCGCGCGGAGCAAATTACCGACAGCGGAATGCGTCAACGCTACGTCGAAAACGTTCCCCATCACGCCGAGCTTGTCGCCGCCTGGACGCGCTTGAGCTCACGCTAACCCAGCCACTTCGGCTTTGCGTAATGCGTGTTCAAGTCCTTCGCCACCGCTTCGTGCGCGATCGCGCCTTCATAGACATTGAGGCCGTTAGCGAGATGGGGATCGTCAATCAGCGCTTGCTTGTGACCCTTGTTGGCCAGCGCCAGCGCAAACGGCAGCGTCGCGTTGTTCAGGGCGAACGCGCTCGTGCGCGCGACAGCGCCTGGCATGTTGGCGACGCAGTAATGGATCACGCCGTCGACCACGAACACTGGTTCTTCGTGCGTCGTCGCCTTCGAAGTTTCAAAGCAACCGCCCTGGTCGATGGAAATATCGACCAGCACCGAACCGGGCCGCATCGTCTTCAGCATCGCCCGCGTGATGAGCTTCGGCGCCGCCGCCCCAGCGATCAGCACCGCGCCGACGACGACATCTGCCTCCTTCACTGCGTCTTCCACGGCCGCGCGCGTTGAATACACGGTTTCGAGGCGGCCATTGAATTCGCGGTCCAACTCTTCCAATCGCGCCGGATTCTTGTCGAACACGGTCACGCGTGCGCGCATGCCCACTGCGATCTGGGCGGCGTTGTAGCCAGCCACGCCCGCACCCAGGATGATGACATCGGCTGGGCGCACGCCCGGCACCCCGCCCATCAGCACACCTCGCCCGCCATTGGCCTTTTCCAGATAATGTGCGCCGACCTGGATCGACATGCGGCCCGCCACTTCGCTCATCGGCTTCAAGAGCGGCAGGCGCCCAGCGGCGTCGGTCACGGTTTCATATGCGATGCAGGTTGCGCCGGACTTCATCAAACCTTCGGCTTGCTCGGGATCGGGCGCGAGGTGGAGATAGGTAAAAAGCGTGTGGTGTGGCTTGAGGCGCGCGATCTCGACAGCCTGCGGCTCCTTCACTTTCACGATCATCTCTGACTTCTCGAACACCGCATCTGCATTCGGCAGGATTTTCACGCCGACCTTTTCAAAAACAACGTCCGGCGCACCGATGCCTTCACCGGCTTTGGTTTCGAGAAAAACCTCATGCCCGGCCCGCACCAGCTCGGCCGCACTCTCCGGCGTCAGCCCGACCCGGTACTCATGCACCTTGATTTCCTTGGGGCAGCCGACGCGCATGTATGTTCCTCCGTACTTTCATGCCGACGCATCAAGCATCTGGTCTCAACCACCCATCCCCGGGACGCCGCGTCAGTCCGGGCGCGGCCCGTGCGTGTTCATGGGCCCCGGAATTCGCGTTCCGCGAATCTGGGGATAGGTGAAACCAAGCTTGGGGCGTTAGTTCTAGAAGCTCAAATATCTCAAACGTCGTGCATTGTCTTCGATTTTTTGTTGTTTATGTTGCTGCAGGCGCGTAGTTTCATGCATAACTTTGCTCATGTCGCAAATTTCTCCCGCCTCCCTCGATGACTTCGACCATAGAATCCTGCTCGAGCTCGAGCGCGACGGCGCGTTGACCAGCGCCGCACTGGCTGAGCGCGTCGGGCTGTCCCCCTCTGCCTGCCACCGGCGCGTCAAGGCGCTGGAGGCTGCAGGCGTCATCGAAGGTTACGCAGCCATCCTCTCGGAGAAGGCGCTGGGGCGCGGGGCGACTGTGTTCGTGGCGGTGACGCTCGAGAACCAGCGCCGCGAAACCATGGAAAAATTCGAGCGCGCGGTGGCGCTGTGCCGCGAAGTTCAGGACTGCCATCTGATGACCGGCGAGAGCGATTATCTCTTGCGCATCGTCATAGCCGACGACGACCGCTACGAACGCGTGCACCGCGAGACGCTCTCACGTCTGCCCGGGGTGCGCCGGCTTGTGTCCAACTTCACCATCCGCACCGTGTTCCGCCGCGCCGCCAGCGTGGGGCATAGACCCATATCGGTGATTTCCAAGGCCTAGACCTAACCTTGATCGATCCCTGGCAAGCCTGACCAGAATTGCCCTCAGTGCAGCAGGCAGTCCATAAAGGAGTCAGCGAGGAATGCACATGTCCGAGGCCGTTACCATCCCGGTTTCCCCCGAATGGGCCAAGCGCGCCTATGTCGATGATGTCGGCTATCGCGCCATGTATGCGTCCTCTCTAGCCGATCCCGATGCGTTCTGGGGCGTGCACGGGCAAAGGCTCGATTGGATCAAGCCCTACACCAAGGTGAAGGATACAAGCTTCGCGCAAGCCGACTTCCACATCCGCTGGTATGAGGACGGCGTTCTCAACGCCGCCGCCAATTGCATAGATCGCCACTTGGAGAAACGTGGCGATCAAACCGCGATCATCTGGGAAGGCGACGACCCCGACCAATCGCGGCGCATCACGTACAGGGAGCTTCACGCCGAAGTGTGCCGCTTCGCCAACGTGCTGAAGAAGCAAGGCGTGGCCAAGGGCGACCGCGTGACCATCTATCTGCCCATGATCCCAGAGGCGGCCTACGCCATGCTGGCCTGCGCGCGCATCGGGGCGATCCATTCGGTTGTGTTTGGCGGATTCTCACCTGAAAGCCTCGCCAATCGGATCAGGGATTGCGACTCCAAGGTGATCGTCACCGCCGATGAAGGCGTGCGCGGCGGCAAGATCGTGCCCTTGAAGCATAACGTCGATGAAGCGCTGGCGCATGCGCCGGGCGTGACCAGTGTGATTGTCGTCACCCGCACCGGCGCGGGCGTGCCGATGCAGGACGGACGCGACATCCTGTATGAGGACGAGGCCGAGAAAGTCTCGTCCGAATGCGCGCCAGAACCGATGGGCGCCGAAGATCCCCTTTTCATCCTTTACACGTCGGGCTCAACCGGGAAGCCCAAGGGCGTGCTGCATACGACCGGCGGCTATCTCGTCTACGCAGCGCTGACGCACCAATACATCTTCGATTATCACGACGGCGATGTCTTCTGGTGCACGGCAGACGTCGGCTGGGTGACCGGCCACACCTACATCGTCTACGGCCCGCTTGCGAACGGCGCCACAACGCTGATGTTCGAAGGCGTGCCGAATTACCCCGATAGTTCACGTTTCTGGCAAGTGATCGACAAGCATCAAGTCAGCATCTTCTACACCGCGCCGACCGCATTGAGGGCGCTCATGCGCGAAGGCGAAGCGCCGGTGAAGCGCACGTCGCGCTCATCGCTGCGGCTTTTGGGCACTGTCGGCGAGCCCATCAATCCGGAAGCGTGGCTCTGGTATCACCGCGTCATCGGCGAGAGCCGCTGCCCCATCGTTGACACTTGGTGGCAGACCGAAACCGGCGGCGCGCTCATCGCACCACTGCCTGGCGCCATCGCGCTGAAGCCGGGCTCGGCGACGCGGCCGTTCTTTGGCGTCAGGCCAGCGCTCGTCGACGACAAGGGAAACTTCCTCGATGGCGCTGCGAGCGGCAATCTGGTTCTGCTTGATTCCTGGCCCGGACAGATGCGCACCGTTTATGGCGATCACCAGCGCTTCTTCGACACCTACTTCCGCACCTATCCTGGCATGTATTTCACCGGTGACGGCTGCCGGCGCGACGAGGATGGCTATTTTTGGATCACTGGCCGTGTCGATGACGTGCTCAACGTGTCCGGCCATCGCCTCGGCACGGCGGAAATCGAAAGCGCATTGGTGGCGCACGCGAAAGTGGCTGAAGCCGCTGTCGTCGGCATGCCCCACGACATCAAGGGCACGGGCATCTATGCTTACGTGACCCTCAATGTCGGGGAGACCGGCGATGAAAACTTGTCCAGCGAACTCAAGCACTGGGTTGCGCGCGAGATCGGAGCGATTGCCCGCCCCGACGCCATCCAGTTCGCGCCGGGCCTGCCGAAGACGCGCTCAGGCAAGATCATGCGTCGCATCCTTCGCAAGATCGCGGAGAACGAGCTCGGCAATCTCGGCGATACCAGCACGCTCGCGGACCCCCACGTGGTGGAGGATTTGGTGCGGAACCGGGTTGGGTGAGTGTTGCGCTGAATGAACGCCCTCACCTGCATCGATACAACAAACGCCCGCGCACGATCGCGCCTTGGCTGACATAGCGGCGGTGTTCGGTCTCCACGACGTTGAGCGTCTGATTGTTGCCCGTTTGCGCGACGCCGGTTGAGAGGCCGCGGCCAATCTGGGCGACGCAAGCGCGGTTGTTCGAGCCGGTCTGATCGATGGTCAGGGCGTTGGCCTGGCCCTGCTGCATCGCGCGCGCGAGATTGTCGTCGCCCGTCTGGCGCACGCCAGACGTTTGGCTGTTCCCGGATTGGATCACCGAAGCATGGTTGTTGGCGCCTTGTTGCACCGCCGCCGCGCCATTCCCGGAACCGCTCTGCTCCACGACAACCCTGTTGAACAGGCGCGCGTCGGCGCTCGCTGTACCGAGCGCGAGAGCCAGCGCAAATGCCGAAACAAAGGCAACACCTGATCGCGTCCGCGCGACCTTCTCCCCTCCCCGCTCCAGGGGAGGGGGTGTGTTGAGTTCCTCGCGAAACAAATTCATGACCCCACCTCGTCATCGCAAACGATCTCGTCGCCGTCGCGCAATTCAAGACGCGCCAGATAGCGCGCGCGCCGCTCCAAACTCAATTCCGCGCCGCCGAGACTCATTTCCTCGCCGGCGCGCAGATCGAACTCGCCTTCCTGGACAATGTCGGACGATCCGCCCGCATCGATCTTGGTCAGCACGAAACGATAGGCGCCGAACGCGGGCGCATCGGCGTGCGCCAGCGCTTCGAAGCGCATGCCGTGGCGCGTGGGCGCCTGTTCGATCGCGCATTGCACGCTCGGTGCGGGATGAGCCGCTCCGGTCGAAGCGCTCGCTGCGCACGCGCTGGCCGTGCAAGCCGCGGCCAGCATCACAAGCATCTTGGTCATAGGTTCAACTCCCAGAGGCGAGGCGGAAGGGCGCACGTCGCGCCCTCCCGCTGCTGCTCCCGAACGCGGATTACGGCCCGCCTTGGATCACCACAGTGATGTTGTTGTCGCCGCGCTGGCGGACCGACGCATCTTGCCCGTTGCCGACCTGGATGATCGCCGAAGTGTTGTTCACGCCGCCCTGGTCGGTCGTGGCGATGCTGCCATTGCCGATCTGAGCTATGCCGGCGATATTGCCGTAGCCGTTCTGATAGGTTGCGGCCCGCAGGTTGCGCCCTTCCTGGCCAGTCACGGCGAGGTTGTCGTCGCCACGCTGTTCAGTGATGGCCTGATTGCGCGTGCCGCCTTGGTTCATACGCAGGAAGTTGCGCCGCCCTTGCTGCCAGGCGCGCGAATAATGTTCGCGACCGGTCTGGTCCACGACCGCGCCGTTGCGTGTGCCTTGCTGATAGGCGGCCACGCCATTGTCGCGGCCATGTTGCGTGATCACTGTGCGGTTCTGAGCCGAGGCTTCCATCGCGCCGAAGGCAGTGATGAGGGCCAAGGCGGCAGCGGCTTTCAAAGTACGTTTCATTGTTCAAGCTCCCCGTGGGTTTGCGTCGTCGTGCGCGCCCTCGTTCACGCTCGAACGTTGCTAGGAATAACTGGAGCTAGCTGAGCAGAACTTGAACGGCGCCCTCAGGGGGAGATCGGTTCAAGGCGGAATAAAACCCCATTCCCGGACTTGCCGAAGGCAAAATCCGGGACCCCATAGGCGCCACCGCTCTAAGTGCACTCCGCCGTTTGCGTTCTTTGGCCCCGGAACTCGCTGCGCTCGCTCGGGGATCGGTGGATGCGACTATGCGCTTGCGCGATCCAGTTCCGCGATGTCGTCTGCGCTCAGCTCCAACCGCAACGCGCCCATGAGTTCGGTGAGCTGAGCCACCGACGTAGCGCTTGCGATCGGCGCGGCGATGGCGGGCCTGGCCATGATCCAGGCCAGCGCCACTTGCGCGCAGCTCGCCCCGTGGCGGCCCGCAACCGCATCGAGCGCAGCGAGCACGCCAAGCCCCTTGCCTTCGAGATATTTGTCCATCCGGCCGCCGTGCACGCTTTTGCCCTTGTCGGTCGCGCTGCGGTACTTGCCGGTCAGAAATCCGCTCGCCAGCCCATAATACGGAATGAGCGACACGCGCTCGCGTACGCACAGCGGCATCAGCTCCGCTTCGATGTCACGGCTCATCAGATTGTATTCCGGCTGCAGCGTTTCAAATCGCGCTAGCCCCTCCGCCGCGCTGGCGCCCAGCGCCTCGCTCATCCGACCCGGTTTGAAGTTGGAGGCGCCGACCGCGCGCACCTTGCCTGATTTCACCAACTCGTCCAGCGCGCCCATGAACTCATCGGCGGGCGTGGCCTCATCGTCGCGATGCAATTGGTAGAGATCGATTACATCCGTCCGCAGACGCTGCAGGGAATCTTCGCACGCCGCGACGATATTCTCACGGCGTATGCCGATCCGCTTCGGCCACATGCCGACCTTCGTTGCGATCAAGACTTTGTTTTGCTTGCCCGAGCGCGCGAACCAATTGCCGATGACGGTTTCGCTCTCCCCGCCCTGATGGCCCGGGACCCACGCCGAATAAACGTCGGCCGTGTCGATGGCGTTGCCGCCTTCGTCGACGAACGCATCGAGGATGGCAAACGATGTCGCCTCGTCGGCGGTCCAGCCGAAGACATTGCCGCCAAGCATGAGCGGGGTGATGGCGATGCCGCTGCGGCCGAGTTCGCGTTGTCTCATCCCTCACTCCTATCTCGAACCCGCTCCAGCTGAAATCTAAAGCGGCGGTCCGGGCGGTTCGCCGACGCCGAGCTTGCGCTTCAGCGCTTCGATGTCGCGCTGCACCTGGCCCAGGCGCTCGAACACCATCCAGAGCCCCGCCGCCGCGGCCACCAGTAACGCAATAATCGTATAATCCGCCGGCGATGCCATGGGCTTCTCCCGTCCCCCGATATGCATGAAAGGCGCACCTTCGCGCAACGCTTGACGCCTTTGCGCGCGGGGCTAGTGTCGCGCGGTTCTCCGGGGGGCCGTGCGGACACGGCTGAGAGGCGGGTGCAACCCCCGCGACCCGCGAACCTGATCCGGATCATGCCGGCGTAGGGAGAGACGATATGAGACACGATTCGACGCTTGTCGCCGCCCGCATCCTGGGGCCGCTTCTCGTGGTCGCCGGCATCATGCTGATCACGCAGCCGCACCGCATGCTGACAGCGCTCGGCGGCTTTCTTCTCAACGACGCTCTGTTGATTACCGGCGGCTTCGTTTCGTTGGTGATGGGTTTGGCGCTGCTGACCTACCATCAACGCTGGGACACAATTACTGCCGGCATCATCACCGTGATCGGCTACGTCATGACCGCGCGCGGCGTCGTGCTGCTGCTCGTGCCGGACGTCCTGGATACGGCCGCCGATATTGTCATGGGTCAACCGAACGCCTTGCCAATCGTCGGCTGCGTCATGGCGCTGCTCGGCGTGTGGTTCTCCTACACCGGTTACATTTCAGGCACCCTGCGCGTGGACACCTCCCCTCGATGAACAAACCAGAACCCGCCTCCGCTTTCACCCCCGCCATCACCAGCGGCCCGATCATAGGCTCGCGCAAAGTGTATGCGAGCGGCTGCGCGCACGCCGATCTGCGCGTGCCGTTCCGCGAAGTGGCGCTGCATCCGAGCGCAAACGAACCGCCGCTGACGATCTACGACCCGAGTGGGCCCTACACCGATCCCGGCGTCGCGATCGATATCGAGCGCGGGCTGATGCGCCCGAGAGAAGAATGGGTGCGCGCGCGCGGCGATGTCGAGGAGATCGAAGGCCGCGCCGTGCAGCCGGTCGATAACGGCAATGTCGGCCCCGCAAAGCTCACCCCGCCGTTTCCGCGCCAGCCGCGCGTCCTGCGCGCCAGGGCCGGCCAGTGCGTGACGCAACTCGAATATGCGCGCCGCGGGATCATCACGCCGGAAATGGAGTTCGTGGCGATCAGGGAGAATCTGCGGCGGCAATCTTGGACCGCCGGCGTCCCCGCCGGCGCGGCGCAGCGTTATCCTGCAGACACCAGCATGTCCTCAGATGTTGCTGCCGGCGAGGACGCCGGCGGTCCAAGACGCGACGGCGAATCCTTCGGCGCCGCTATCCCCGATTTCGTGACCCCCGAATTCGTCCGCGGCGAAGTTGCGCGAGGGCGCGCCATCATCCCGGCCAACATCAATCACTGCGAACTCGAGCCGATGATCATTGGCCGCAACTTCCTGACCAAGATCAACGCAAACATCGGCAACAGCGCCGTCACCTCCTCCATGGCCGAGGAAGTGGAGAAGATGGTGTGGGCGATCCGCTGGGGCGGCGACACCGTGATGGACCTCTCCACGGGGCGCAACATCCACAACATCCGCGATTGGATCATTCGCAATGCGCCGATCCCGATCGGCACGGTGCCCATCTATCAGGCGCTCGAAAAAGTCGGCGGCGTGGCCGAGGACCTCACCTGGGAAATCTACCGCGACACGCTCATTGAACAGGCCGAACAAGGCGTCGATTATTTCACTGTGCACGCAGGCGTGCGGCTCCCCTTCATCCACCTCACCGCCAAGCGCGTCACCGGCATCGTTTCGCGCGGCGGCTCGATCATGGCCAAGTGGTGCCTCTCCCACCACAAGGAGAGCTTCCTCTACACCCACTTCGAAGACATCTGCGAAATCATGCGCGCCTATGATGTGAGCTTCTCGCTCGGCGACGGCCTGCGCCCCGGTTCCATCGCCGACGCCAACGATTCCGCGCAATTCGCCGAACTCGAAACCCTGGGCGAGCTCACGAAAATTGCCTGGAAGCACGGCGTGCAAACCATGATCGAAGGCCCCGGCCACGTGCCGATGCACAAGATCAAGGAGAACATGGACAAACAGCTCGCCGTCTGCGGCGAGGCGCCCTTCTACACGCTGGGGCCGCTCACCACCGACATCGCGCCGGGCTACGACCACATCACGTCGGCCATCGGTGCTGCCATGATCGGCTGGTTCGGCACCGCGATGCTTTGTTACGTCACGCCAAAGGAGCATTTGGGCCTGCCCGACCGCGAGGACGTCAAGGCCGGCGTCATTGCCTACAAGATCGCCGCCCATGCCGCCGACTTGGCCAAGGGGCATCCGGCCGCGCGCCTGCGCGACGATGCGCTTTCGCGCGCGCGCTTCGAATTCCGCTGGGAGGATCAATTCAATCTGGGGCTCGACCCTGACACCGCGCGCGCCTTCCACGACGAAACGCTGCCCAAGGAAGCACACAAAACCGCGCACTTCTGTTCCATGTGCGGGCCGAAATTCTGCTCAATGAAAATCACGCAGGACGTGCGCGATTACGCGGCGGCGAAAGAAGCGCGCGAAGCGGAAGAAGGTATGGCTGAAATGAGCCGGAAGTTCCGCGAGAGTGGCGGGGAGATCGACGTCGCTGTCAAAGGCTAGCGCGCCAAGAACCCACTCCCCCTCCGGGGAGTTGATCGCGCGTCCTCCCCCGCGAGGGGGAGGTGGCGGATCGCTTGCGATCCGACGGAGGTGGCGGACGCACAGCGCCGAGTTTCCACGGGCCACGCACGCGAGCCCGTGTCGGCAAAACACGGAACGATAGATCGTGTGCGTGTGTCGCCCCGAATCGCCATTGTCGCACCGGCGGCGATCCTTTAAGCCCCGCGCGGAAGCTTTCGCAGGAACGCCCATGACCTTCGCCGCGTATGAAAAATCCGGCCGCGTCGCGACCGTGACCTTGAACCGCCCCGAGAGCCGCAACGCCATCGCCACGCCGCAGGACTGCAACGATCTCGCGGCCGCACTCATGAAAGCCGATGACGATCCCGAGGTGAGCGCACTCATTCTCACGGGCGCGGGAAAGGCCTTCTGCGCCGGCGGCGATTTGAAAGCCATACGCGAGCGCACGGGCATTGGCCCGCAGAGCCCGCCCGACGCCACACGGCTCAATTATCGCCGCGGCGTGCATGCGATCATCCGCGCGCTGGCGGACGTGGAAGTCGCCACGATTGCTGCGATCAACGGCCACGCCATCGGCCTTGGGCTCGACATCGGCATTCTCTGCGATATGCGCCTAGCTGGCGCTTCGGCGAAGATGGCGTCGAGCTTCGTAAAGGTCGGCATCATTCCAGGCGATGGCGGGGCGTGGATCTTGACGCACGCGGTCGGCCCAATGCGGGCGGCCGAACTGGCGCTGACCGGGGACACCATTGATGCGGAAGAAGCAGAACGCATCGGGCTTGTGAGCCGCGTCGTGCCCGACGACCAATTGATGACAGAGGCGCGCAAGCTCGCCGAGCGCGTGGCCGTAAACCCCCCGCGCGCCGTGCGCTTGGCAAAGCGCTTGCTGCGCGAAGCTCAGCATGGGCGCCTTCACGATGTGCTGGAACTCTCCGCCGCGTTCCAGGCGCTGGCGCACGAAACCGCCGACCACAAGGAAGCGGTGAACGCATTCAGCGAAAAGCGCCCGCCGAAATTCACCGGCGGCTGATGGGCGCGACGGAGAAAGGCCATGATCCGGGTCGGCATCGGGGGATGGAATTACGAGCCGTGGCGCGAAACCTTCTATCCCAAGGATCTGCCGCAGGCGAAGGAGCTGGAATACGCCAGCCGCCACGTGACTGCGATCGAGATCAACGCAACCTTCTATCGCACGCAGAGCGCGGCTTCGTTCAAGAAATGGGCGGCCGCGACGCCCGACGATTTCATGTTCTCAGTGAAGGCGCCCCGCGCAGCCGTCCAGCGTAAGGATCTGCGCGAAGCCAGCCAATCCATCGAATGGTTTTTCAATAGCGGCGTGGGCGAACTGGGATCGAAACTTGGGCCGATCTTCTGGCAGATGGCGCCGTACAAGAAATACGACGACGCAGAGATGCGCGCCTATTTCGGCATGCTGCCGGAAAAACTGGGCAAGCTGCGCTTGCGCCACGCCATCGAGGTGCGGCATGCAAGCTTCGCGTGCGCTGAGTTCATGGACCTCGCGCGCGAACGCAACGTGGCGGTCGTGACGGTGGAGTCCGAAAAGCATCCTCTGATCGTCGAGCCGACTGCGGATTTCACCTACGCGCGCCTGGAGCTGACGCAAGCCGACGACCCCACCGGCTATGCCAAGCCTGCGCTGAAGAAATGGCTCAAGACAGCGCGCGATTGGGAAAAATCAGGCGAGGTGTTCTTGTACTTCATATCCGGCGCCAAGGAGCGCAACCCCGCCGCGGCGCAGGCGATGCTGGAGATGTTGCAGAACTGACAAAAGAAGGGCCGCCTTGTGGGCGGCCCTTCTCATAGATTGCGCGCTTGGCGCGTTAGCTCAGTAGATGCCGAAGAAGCGGTTGTCCAAGCCCGTCGTCGTCGTGAATGGAGTGGCGTTGTTGCGCTCCTGCAGCGTGCCGCCGCCGAAACTCCAACGCACGCCGATTTGAAGTGCATCCGCTTCAAGGCCAACGTCGTCGATCTCAAAATGGTTCCAGCCGGCCGCGATGCTCACCGGCGCCGACCACGGCTTGAATTCGCCGTTGCGGCGCGAGGACCTGGCTACCGCAGCCCCGCGTTGATCCGTTCCAGCGCCGCCATGGGCGGGATCAGGTCGGCGTCTGTGAGCTTGTTCAAAGGCGTCGCCACGGTGTTCAAGCTGTCGTGCAGATCGCGCGCCTGGGGATCGACGAACAGGAGCCCTGTCACAATCTCGCCCTCAGCCGCCTTCCTGGCGAGATAGGCCAGGGCCGAATTGCGCTCGCTGGGGTCGTAATCGTCCTCTAGCTTGCGCAGACGCAGGATAGAGCCGTTATGCTGAGTCACTTCCTTCAGTTCGCCCGGCGCGTACTGTGCTTTGATCGGCGCGCGCGGCGGAATGACATCTAGCCGGTTCACCGCCTCGTTATGCGCTCGCACATACTCAAAACTCTTGGTCGAGCCAACATGATTGTTGAATGCGACGCACGGTGACAGCACGTCAATGAACGCGGTGCCTTTGTGCGATAGAGCGCCTTTGATCAGGGGCACGAGCTGATCCTTATCCCCCGAGAAAGAGCGTCCGACGTAACTAGCGCCCAATTGCAGCGCCAACATCACGAGATCGATGGGCGAGTCCTTGTTCTCGGCGCCCTTTTTGGCCTTCGACCCCTTGTCCGAAGTCGCTGAAAACTGCCCCTTGGTGAGGCCGTACACGCCGTTGTTTTCGACGATGTACGTCATGTTGACCCCGCGCCGGACGGCATGGGCGAACTGACCGAGACCTATGGATGCGCTGTCGCCGTCTCCGGAAACACCCAGATAGATGAGGTCGCGCGCAGCGATATTCGCGCCGGTGAGCACGGACGGCATGCGTCCGTGCACAGCGTTGAAGCCATGCGCGGGGCTGACGAAATAGTCCGGCGTCTTCGATGAGCAGCCGATGCCCGAAAACTTGGCTAGCCGATGCGGGGCGAGGTCGATTTCGAAACAGGCCTGGATGATGGCTGCGCTGATCGAATCATGTCCGCAACCTGCGCAGAGCGTTGAGATACGTCCTTCATAGTCGCGGCGCGTGAAGCCGAGAGCATTCTTTTCCAGCGAGGGATGATGCAGCGGCGGCTTGGCTATGTACGTCATTTTGCTTTCTCCGGCATCGCTGCGGCCTGGCCGGCCCTCAATCGTTCCGCGATTTCCCTGGTGATGAAACGCGCCGTGATCGGCGTGCCGTCATAGTGCAGCAGAGAAACGAGTCTTGCGGGATGGACGCCGCCTTCATTGACCAGTAGCGCCTTCAATTGTGCGTCGCGGTTTTGCTCGACCACGAACACCTGCTCGTGCGCGCGTATGAATTCGAACACTTCGTCCGGAAACGGAAAGGCGCGCAACCGCATGGCGTCGAGATGAACGCCCTCGGCTTCAAGTGAAGCTAACGCTTCGTCCATGGCTGGGCTGGTGGAGCCGAAATAGATGACCCCGTCTGGCGTTCGGCGTTTGGCGTTGCGGCGCTCCGGTTGCGGCAACATCGCCTTCATGGTCTCCCATTTGCGCAGGAGCCGGTTCATGCCCTCGACATAAACCGCGCCCTCTTCGCTATAGCGTGCATCCTTGTCGTGGCTCGAGCCGCGCGTGAAATAGGCCCCCTTCGTGGGGTGCGTGCCGGGATAGGTGCGGTAGGGCACCGCATCGCCGTCGATATCGCGATACCGGCCGAACGGCACGCCTGCTTCCAGGTCCTCATGGGTCAGCACCTTGCCGCGATTGAGCTTGCGCTTTTCATCCCATTTAAAGGGCTCGGTGAGCCATTCTTGCATACCGATGTCGAGATCGAGCATGACGAATATTGTGGTTTGGAAGAAATCCGCTGCGTCGAACGCGGCCGCGCTCATTTCGAAGCACTCGGTGGGATGGGCGGGAAACAACATCGGATGCTTGGTGTCGCCATGGCTGGCATACCCCGCGGAGAGCAAGTCCGATTGCTGCGTGCGCGTGGGCATGCCGGTGGACGGCCCCCCGCGCTGCACATCGAAAATCACAGCCGGAACCTCAGCGTAATAGGAGAAGCCGACGAACTCGGTCATCAGCGATACGCCTGGCCCCGATGTGCAGGTAAAGGCGCGCGAGCCGGCCCACCCCGCTCCCATGACCATGCCGATTGAAGCAATTTCATCCTCCGCCTGCACGATGGCGTAGCGGTTTTTTCCGTCCGCGTCGGTGCGCAGCATGCGACAGTATTTCTGAAAAGATTCCGCCAACGACGTAGACGGCGTGATCGGGTACCAGGCGCAGAAGGTGGCCCCGCCATAGACCGCGCCCAGGGCACACGCGTCATTTCCCTCCGCAAAGATGCGATCGCCTACTTTGTCGGCGTGGCGAACCCTAAGGCCGATCGAGGGCAGATTTTCAGCGGCGTACGCACGCCCCAGCTCGAACGCCTTCAGATTCGGTTGAATCAGTTTGTCCTTGCCCTTGAACTCTTCGCGCAGCAATTGTTTCAGCGTCTCGCCGTCGAGCCCGATCAGGTGGGCAAGCACGCCGATGTAGCAGATGTTCTTGAACAGCTGGCGCTCGCGCGGGTTGGCGAAATTGGAGGCGATCAGTTCGGTGAGCGGGGCGCCAATGGGATTGATGTCGCCGCGGAACTTGGATGCGGGCAGCGGCTTCGATGAATCGTAGAGAAGATAGCCCCCGGGCTCGATGGCCCTAACATCGGCGTCCCAGGTCTGCGGGTTCATCGCCACCATGAGATCGACGCCGCCGCGCCTGCCGAGCCAACCCGCCTCGGAGAGGCGCACTTCGTACCAGGTTGGCAAACCCTGAATGTTGGAGGGGAATATATTGCGCGCCGCCACGGGCACGCCCATCCGCAACAGCACCTTGGCGAACAGGCCATTCGCGCTGGCTGAACCGGAACCGTTCACATTGGCGAACTTGACGACAAAATCGTTCGTGGCGACCAGCGACTTTTGCATGATTGCTAGTGGCGGCTTTCATCGCCCCGGAAGCGGCCAGTCCGCCCCCAACGGGGATGCCCTCAATAGCGGTTCATACCGCCCAATAGAAGGGCCCACACGGATCAGCTGCGGGATGCGGGAGTAGACCGCTCGGGCGCTGCAGCGCTGAACACGACTGCCGCATCATCGAAACTGCGTCGGTAACGCGCCAGGCGCTCGAAACTGATGGTGCGATACCCCATCACCGGCTCGACCACGACGAACCGGTCGCGGTCATAGCCGACCAATAGAAGATAGTGATCCACCAACGCGAGAGCGGTGAATTCGGAGACGCGCCCCACCCGTTCCATCACAAGCCCGCGCGCAAGGCTGAGCGGGCGCGCATCGGTCCCCGGAAGGCTGCGATTCTGCACATAGATTGACGGCAGTCGCACGGGGACCAGCACCGGGCGACCGCTTTCCAATTCGCGTATGAGGTCGGGCAGATTGAGCCGAACGCTGCTCGCCACTAATCCCTGGGCGCTGGCGAGCGCGGTCATTTCCGCGAGGGAATAGCCACGCTCCGCATTGGCGGGCGGGGATGCCGCAAAGATTCCAGCCCCGGTGACGGTTCCAGCGCCGCGCCAATAATTCACGACGCTCGCCAGCGCATGTGCGCCACACGCGGCGCCGTCAATTTGCTGGTCATGCACGACGGGCAGCACCAGCGCCGACGGTCCGTCGACCCGTCCTCGAAATGGTTCAAAGCTGTTGCCGTCAGTTCTACTCGCGAATGCGTCCACGTCCGATGTCGGCGTAGTCGCGCAAGCCGCGAGGCAAAACGACAGCAACAGCGCTTGAACGAACTGCCTTGGCGCCATTAGTCGCTGTCGACTGCCACAACGATCGCAGCAATCACGACGACCGCGCCGATAATCCACCAGGTCCGATTGGAAATGCCGGCCGAGTACTGGCTCGCCTCTTCCGGCGTCAGCACGCGCACCTGATACCCTTGCTCTTGAAGGGCGCGAACCTCGGCGGCGTCTTCCGCGCTCAATCCATAGCGTTGCAATTCCTCGGTCGTGAACGCTTGCGGCGCCACGGTCCGAAACTGCACTGGCTCCTGCGCGAACGCCGTCGGCGCGGCAACCTGTGTGAACGCGAGGCTGAGCGCCAACACGCTTGCAAGACTAAGTCTCATTTCTGGTGTCTCCCTCTTACACTAGATGGACAGGAGCGGCGCCGACCTTCACAGAGAGATAGGGCTTCGCCGTCTTATCTTGGCGGCGCCGTTTAAGCAGCGCCGCAGGGTAGCGCGCATTACACGCGCGACACAAAAGGTTCCCCGGCCGAAATCGAACGTAAACCCGCCAAGACACGTGGGCAAGGCGAAATGAAAATCAGTTTGTTGCGCTATTTCGCAGGTGCGAGAACTCGCGAGGGCGCTCCGCCGCAGTCCCCGGCGTGGGTAATCTCAAGGTAGAATTTTTGCATGTCCCAAGCGCCCGTGGGGCACCGCTCGGCGCATAGCCCGCAATGCAGGCAAACATCCTCGTCCTTTGCCATGATGCGGCCGGTCTTCAGGCCATCGGCGACATAGATGTCTTGCGCGAGGTTCTTGGCTGGCGCGTTGAGGCCCTCGCGCAGGCGCGTCTCCTCGTCGTTTTCCGTGAAAGTGATGCAATCCATGGGACAGATGTCGACGCAGGCGTCGCACTCGATGCAGAGCTCGGCCGTGAACACGGTCTGCACATCGCAATTCAGGCAGCGTTGGGCTTCTTTAAAGCCCAGCACAGGGTCGAAGCCCTTCTCGACCTCGACCTTGACATTGCGCAACGCGATCTCGTTTTCGACGTGCGGCACCTTGTAGCGCAAGTCGAGGGAGACATCGTTATCGTAGCTCCACTCGTGAATGCCCATCTTGGTGGACATCATCGAAACACCCGGTGGGGGGCGTTTTGAGACATCGGCCCCACTCAAGATTTGGTCGATCGACACCGCCGCGTCATGGCCGTGGGCCACGGCCCAGATAATGTTCTTGGGTCCGAACGCGGCGTCGCCGCCGAAGAACACGTTCTCAATCGAAGATCGCATCGTTACGGCGTCGACAACGGGCATATCCCACTTGTCGAACTCCATGCCGACATCGCGCTCGATCCATGGAAAGGCGTTCTCCTGACCGACGGCGACGAGTACGTCGTCGCACTCGAAATGTTGATCCGGTTCGCCGGAGGCAACGAGCTTGCGTCGACCCTTGTCGTCGTACTCGGCCTTCACTTTTTCGAACAACACGCCTGTGAGCTTGCCGGCTTTGTGGGTGAATTCCTTTGGAACGAGAAAATTCAGGATCGGGATGCCTTCGCGCATCGCGTCCTCTTTCTCCCACGGACTTGCCTTCATCTCCTCGAAACCGGAGCGCACAATGACCTTTACGTCCTCGCCGCCCAGACGCCGCGAAGTGCGGCAACAATCCATCGCCGTGTTACCCCCGCCCAGGACGATGACGCGCTTTCCAATCTTTTCGACATGCCCGAACGAAACGCTCGAAAGCCAGTCAATGCCGATCTGTACGTTGGCGATCGTCTCCTTGCGGCCCGGTATATCCAGGTCGCGCCCGCGCGGGGCGCCGCTGCCTATAAAGACAGCATCCCATCCATGCGCCAAAAACGCCTTCAAGCTGTCGATCCGCTCACCCAGATGCATCATCGGATCGAGGCGCGTGATGTACCCGACCTCTTCGTCGATGACGCTTTCAGGCAGGCGAAAGCGCGGAATCTGGGTGCGGATCATGCCGCCGGCTTTTTTGTCGCCGTCGTAGATGTGAACCTCGTAGCCGATCGCCAGCAGATCTCGCGCGACGGTGAGCGATGCCGGCCCTGCCCCGATGCAGGCCACGCGCTTGCCGTTCTTCTTCGTCACCGGAGAAGGCATCAGCGCCGCGACGCCCGCATCCTTGTTATCGGCCGCCACGCGTTTCAGCCGGCAGATGGCGACCGGCTCGGCCTCCACCCGCCCGCGCCGGCAGGCCGGTTCACACGGGCGGTCGCACGTGCGGCCGAGAATCCCTGGGAACACATTCGACTTCCAATTGATCATGAAAGCGTCGGTGTACCGCCCGGCGGCAATCAACCGGATGTATTCAGGGACCGGCGTGTGCGAGGGGCAGGCCCACTGGCAATCCACGACCTTATGGAAGTAATCGGGATGCCCGATGTCCGTGGGCTTCAAGGGGACGCTCCGTCAATTTTGGGGCGGTCAACCTACTCCCCGGCGCGCGCTGCGCAAGCGCCGGGCGCCGGCAATTTCTCAACGGGGGCCGATCGAAAACTGGAGCGGCGTCAAGCCATCTATCCCACACGCCACAGCGTCCCCGACCCGAAGCGGGCCCACGCCAGCCGGCGTGCCCGTGAAAATCAAATCGCCCGCTTGCAGAACCCAGAAGCACGACAGCGCCGCGATGATTTCCGGGATGCTCCAGATCATCTGCGAAAGGTCGGCGTCCTGTCTGATTTCGCCGTTGACGCTCAGCCATATGCGCCCCGCCGTCTTGCGCCCGCAAGCAAGGGCCGGCGTCAGCGCACCAACAGGTGCGGATTGGTCGAACGCCTTGGCTACATCCCACGGCGCCCCTGCTTGCTTGGCTTCGCCCTGACGGTCGCGGCGGGTGAGGTCGACGCCGACGCCATAACCCCAGACGTGATCAAGCGCGGCGATTTCGGCGATCTCGGCGCCGCCGCTCCCAAGCGCTACAACTAGCTCCACCTCATGATGCAGGTTGGCAGTGTTGCGCGCATACGCAATCGCCGAGCCGTTCTCTACGACGGCATCGGCGGGCTTGGTGAAAAACACCGGCGGCTCGCTCTTTGGATCGCTGCCCATCTCGCGCACGTGGTCGGCGTAGTTCCGGCCGACACAGAAGATTCGCCGCACCGGGAAACGCGCCGCCGTTTCCGCGACTGCGACACCGGGTCTTCGGGAAGGATCGAACACATATTCCACCGGGCGCTTTGAGCACGGCTGAGCGTGCGGTGCAAACTCCCGTCTGCGGGGAATTCCAAACCCGCCCAGCGCGAACAGGGCTTGCGTGTGGAGGCGCGGCGCGTGAACGTCGCGCCCGCGAGGGGCGGTGCATGGAATATGTCGTCATCCTTGGCCTTGCCGGCTGGGTGTGGCTGCTGTGGCGGCGCATCACAGCACTGTCGCACCAGGTCAAGGTGTTGGAGGCGCGCGTGCGCGGGCTCGCAGCTGAGCGCGAGCCACTTCTGCTGACAACACCGCTGCCATCGGACGACGAGCCATTGTTGTTGGATACGCCCGTGCCAGAAGCGGCGAACGCCAACTCGCCAACTGAGCATACAAGAGCGCCGCCGCTTTTGCCTTGGGCATTGGGGGCGGCCCTTGGTGCGCTTTATGCCTGGTACGCTCTTGCGTTCGCTGCTGATGACATGCCCCTTGCAATCACAACGCTTGCCATCGCCGCGCTCATCGCAGCCGCGCCTGCGCTGCGGCAAGACTTGCGCGATTCGCTCTCGCTTGCACCCAACGTGGGGCTGCCGATCAGTGCGGTCTTGTTGATCTGGACATGGCCCGTGCTCGCCGCCGCGCTCCCCGACCGCATTGCTGCGCCGGCGTTGGCTGGCGTGCTGCTCGTCGCGTTATCGCTCTTTGCCATCCTTCGGCAGTGGGCGCGCGCAAACGTCTTCGTGATTGTGGCGGGCGCCATCGTGCTGGGCGTCGCCGGCTACATGCGCATTCACACGCGGATCGTGGCCCCTGATGCACACGTGATTGGCTGGACTTTCGCGCTCGCCGCCGCGCTGGCGCTCGCAGCGTTGTCGCCGGGGGTTCCCCGGCGCGAGCGCGCGCTCGTCACAGCAGGCGGCGCTCTGGGCGCAGCTGCGTTGATCGTGTTCGCCGCGCTCTCGCCTACGATCTGGGCGACGCCGTGGGCATGGGCCCTGTGCTTTACCGGGGCAGCGGTGTTTGGCGCTTGCGCCTGGCAAACCGCGCGCGGGTCGGCGGCGCCTGCAACGGATTGGGCAACGACATGTTGGGCGGGCGCTGGCGCGGGGCTGGCGGTGCTGGGCGTGCACGCCCTTCCCGCGCCCGGCCTGCTGCCGGCGACGCTGGCGGCGCTCGCGCTCGCCTTTGCATACGCGTTCGCACGCACCAATTGGCGCGCACTGCGTTACGCCACGCTTGGAGCGGCCGCGCTGTCCGTCGCGCACGCACTTGGTGGAGATTTCATCCAGATCAATCTGTTTGGCGCAAGCCCGCCGTGGGCAGCACTCGGCGTGATCGCGCTTGCGGCGTTGCTAACATTCGCGGCCTGGCGCGTGTTTCGCCAAGACAGGGAAGATACAAGTCTCGGCGCCGAGGCGCTGCGGGCTGGCGCTTTGGCGCTCGGGTTGATCGGCGTGTACATTCTCATTGACGCTGGCTTGGATTTCAGCGCGTTCGCCGAAATCGCGCTTGGCGCGCTCGCACTGATTGCAGGCGGACACTTGGCTGCGTCCCGCCGCGAGGCGCCCGCCGGCGCCATCGGCCGCTGGCAGGGCCCGGTTCTTGTGGGTCTTGGCCTTACGCTCGCGTTCGCAGGCTGCGGCGCCACGCTCAATCCTTGGTGGGGCGATGCACCCGCCCGCATCGAGGGACCGGTTCTGCTCAACCCGCTTCTACTCGCCTTCGCCATGCCCGCGATACTCGCCTTCATCTCGGCAGGGCGATGGTTTACTCGCGCACCGCACTTTGCCCGCTTCTGTCTGGCGAACGCCGTCGTACTGATCGTCATGTGGCTCGCCTTGGAGCTGCGGCACGCCTTCCATGGCGCGGCGATGAACACCGAGCCAGTTAGTCCCTTCGAGGCGCTGGCTTACGTTCTGCTCCTGGCCGGCGTCGTTCTCGCTCTGCGCACAAGCGCTGATCGCTTGCGTTTCGCAACGCTCGTGCATCGCAGCTACGAGCGGATCTTCGGCGCACCGGCCGCGACGCAGCCGATGTCGCCGCCGGGCGGGCGCCGGGAGCGGCGCCGCGGTCGGCGCTAGAGCGCCACAGACAAAGTGCGCCGTGCTCCTCCGGAGGGGGAGCTGTCCCGGCTATATCGCGGCTTGCGGCGTTCATTCTTCTCCACCGGCCGCTCCACGATATTGGCGGGACTGAGGGGGAGAAAACTCAACGCTGCGCATCCGCCCCCTCCGGCGGATCGCAAACGATCCGCCACCTCCCCCTCGCGCGGGAGGACGAGGCGGTGTGCCATTCTGTGTCGACCCGCGCACTACGCCGGCAACACGCCTTTAGCTTTGGCGACGTGCGTGGCGATGGCATCCATCAGCGGCGGCGAAAGCGCGTCATAGGGCTCGAGCCTCAATTCCTTCAGCCGGGCCCGCACCGCGCCCATTTGTTTAGGATCGGCGCCCGATTCAATGATCGAGGACACGAACGCGGCGAACTCGGGCGCCGACCAGCCGCGCTCGGAGGACAATTCCGTGTGCACGAAATCGAGCCCATAGAACGGATGGTTCTTGTTCTCAATGCGCCCGTACATATGCACGCCGCAGCCTGTGCAGGCGTGGCGTTGGATGGCGGCACTTGCATCGACGATGGAAAGCTTCTGGGCGTTCTCCGAGACCTCGAGCTGGTCGCGGGGCACAACCGCGACCATCGAGAAGAGCGCGCCCTTCGGCTTCCAGCACTTCGTGCACCCGCAGACGTGATTGTGCGCGGTCTGCGCGCTCAGCCTCACGGCAACACGGTCGCTGCCGCATTTGCAGGTCAGCGTCCCGCCGGCGAAGTTTGCAACGCCCGGCTTAACGCCGTTATCGACAGCCGGATGAATGGAAACGCTCATGGCCTTCCTCCTCCTAATTCCTGAACTTCGCCGCCTCTTCCGAGCCGCCAGTCGCATCACCCGCGCTGTATGAGTGGGCGCCTGCGCCAGCCAGTTTGCCATCTTTCACGATCAGGTACTCGTTACGAATTGGGCGTCCCTCGAAATAGCATTCGAGGATTTCGCGTACGCCGGCGGCGTAACGGGCCTGCGCTGAAAGCGAGCTGCCGGAAATGTGCGGCGTCATGCCGTGATGGGGCATGGTTCGCCAAGGATGGTTCTTAGGCGCGGGCTGGGGAAACCAGACATCGCCCGCGTAGCCGGCAAGCTGTCCGCTCTTCAACGCATTGGCGACAGCGTCGCGATCGCAGATCTTGCCGCGCGCCGTGTTGACGATATAGGCGCCGCGCTTCATCGAAGCGATCATCTTGGCGTCGAACAGGTGCTCGGTTTCAGGGTGCAGCGGGCAATTGATCGTCACCACGTCGCAATAGGGAACCATCGCCGCCGCGCTCTCATGGAAGGTGAGGTTCAGTTCGTCCTCCACGGCTTTCGGCAGCCTATGGCGGTCGGTGTAGTGCAGCTTCACATCAAACGGCTTTAGCCGACGCAACACCGCCAGCCCGATGCGCCCGGCCGCCACCGTGCCGACGTTCATGCCCTCCACGTCATAGGAGCGCGCAACACAATCGGCGATGTTCCAGCCGCCCTTCACCACCCATTGATAGGATGGGATGTAGTTGCGCACGAGACCCAGGATCATCATCACGACGTGCTCGGCGACGCTGATCGAGTTGCAGAACGTCACCTCCGCCACGGTGAGCCCGCGATCCATCGCCGCCTGCAGATCGACGTGATCGGAGCCGATGCCTGCGGTCACCGCCATTTTCAGCCTCTTGGCTTTGGCGATCCGTTCGCGGGTGAGATAGCCTGGCCAGAACGGCTGCGAGATGACGATTTCCGCGTCTTCAAGCTCGCGATCGAAGCGGGAGCCCTCCCCGTCCTTGTCGCTGGTGACGACGAGTGTGTGCCCACCGCCTTCGAGGAATTTGCGCAAGCCCAGTTCGCCAGAGACCGAGCCGAGCAGCACGCCCGGCTTGAAATCTACACCCTTGGGCGAGGGCATTGTTTGCCCGTCGGGATAGCGTTCGAGCTTGGGGATAGCGTCGCGCGGATAGGATTTGGGGTAGCCGTCAACAGGATCGTCGTAGAGAACGCACACCACCTTCGCCATGACTTCCTCCCTGGGTTGTTCTTATCAATACACCACCACGCTCCGGATGCTTTCGCCCGCATGCATCAGATCGAACGCGTCGTTGATGCGTTCGAGCGGCATGGTGTGGGTGATCATCGGATCGATCTGGATCTTGCCGTCCATGTACCAGTCGACAATACGGGGAACATCGGTGCGGCCGCGCGCGCCGCCGAAGGCAGTGCCGCGCCAGACGCGGCCCGTGACCAATTGGAACGGCCGCGTAGCAATCTCCTTGCCCGCTTCGGCGACGCCTATGATTACGCTCTCGCCCCAGCCGCGATGGCAGGCCTCCAGCGCCTGGCGCATCACCTGAACATTCCCCGTCGCGTCAAAGGTGTAGTCGGCGCCGCCGCCGGTGAGCTCCACCAGGTGCGCCACGAGATCGCCCTTCACGCTCTTCGGATTGACGAAATGGGTTGCGCCGAATTTCTTGCCCCATTCCTCGCGCGCCGGATTGATGTCGACGCCGATAATCATATTCGCGCCCACGAGCTTGAGACCCTGGATCACGTTTAGCCCGATGCCGCCGAGGCCGAAGACGATGCAATTAGCGCCGGGTTCCACCTTCGCTGTGTTCACAACCGCGCCCACGCCGGTCGTGACGCCGCAGCCGATGTAGCAGGCCTTGTCGAACGGGGCGTCCTTGCGGATTTTCGCCACCGCGATCTCTGGCAGCACGGTGAAGTTCGAGAACGTCGAGCAGCCCATGTAATGGGCAACAGGCTTGCCCTTGAGCGAGAAGCGCGAGGTGCCGTCGGGCATGAGCCCCTTGCCCTGCGTGGTGCGGATGGCGGTGCAGAGATTGGTCTTGTGCGAGAGGCAGCTTTTGCACTGCCGGCACTCGGGCGTGTAGAGGGGGATGACGTGATCGCCAATCGCTACGCTCGTAACACCCGCGCCCACCTCGCGCACGATTCCAGCGCCCTCATGGCCTAAGATGCTTGGGAATATGCCTTCGCTATCGAAGCCGTCGAGAGTGTAGGCGTCGGTGTGGCACACACCGGTCGCCTTGATTTCCACCAGCACCTCGCCCGCCTTGGGGCCGTCGAGGTCGAGTTCCAGGATTTCCAACGGCTTCTTGGCTTCAAACGCGACCGCCGCTCTGGTTTTCATGCGCGCAAATCCTCCCGCGCGCGCTTATAGCGCAGCGGGGCGGCGCCGGCGGAAAAAAAATGAAGATTAGCCGCGGGCGCGAACGCGGCGGCGGCGCTTGGGCCTGTCGGCCTCTTTCTTGGCCCGGCGCGGCACGCGCTTTGGCCGCTCGCCAGCGCGCCCGCTTATGCGGCTAGGCACTGTTTCCACAAACGCCTTGGCTTGGCGCTTGATCGCCGCCCGCACCGCCGCCGACACGTCTTTGTCGAGCCCGGCCAGCATATACACAGCCTCTACCGGCACGAGCGCGGCCACCGTGCGCCCATAACGGTCGAACCCAATCACGGCGCCACCGACCTGGGCGGTCTCGAGGGCCTCTGCGAAATTAGCGCGCGCTTCGGAAGTGGACAAAACCTGCTTTTCCAGTCCGACGCGGCTTGCCGCCTTTCGCCGAAGCTCTCTCACCCTCTTCATGCAAGCATCCGCTCACTTTCTGGTCCACTACCGCCAAATAGACTTGGCGCCCACAGGGTTTGTGCGTTCTCTGTCTCGAAACTCTGAAGCAGCAGCAGAACGCTCCCGCCAATGAGAATCTCCATCGGGGCGAGCCTCGCGGTCACGCCAAATGATGCTGAAGGCTCCGCGACGCCGGTTAACAAGGACGAAACGTCAGCAAATCTCCAATCGAGGCGCGGCAAACGCCGCATAAAGGTCCTTGTGCATTGGCGCGCCGCTTGCAACCTTGCGCGAGCTGTAATCCTGATCGCTCCGAAGATAGCCAGCAATTCCGGCGGTATTGCGCCCGTGCGGCGCCAGGCTCGGCGCAACTTGTACCACATCGGAAGAACGAACTCGGCCTTACCGCCCCTGTGCGGGCGCTTGCGTTCGGTTGCAGGCTGCGCCAGCTTCTCCACAGGCCGCGCCCGTTGACTGCGCCGGCGCAACGGTGGTTTCGGAGTGGCATCGGGAGCGAAATTGAGCACGTACTCGTGCGCGGCGGTTTCGTACTCCAGCGCAAAGGCGCGATCAAACATTTCAAAGCTGCTCAGCGTCACACCGGGATCATCGAGATCCGGGGTTCCACGAAACCTGATCAATGCGTGGGGATGGCGCTTCACGAGCTCGATCAGCGTGATCATGCAGACGCAATAGGCATGGAGCACTTTGGATTTAGGGCCCGGAAGCTTTTCGATGATCCAGGGTTCGCAGGTGCCATAACGCAGCGCCGGCCGTCCCCGGCGTTTTCTCGAAAGACCCATTTCATCCTCGCAAACGATTCTGTTTGTGCGCGCGTCGCGCTTCAAAGCGCAGTCGGGATGCTGGGAGCGTGAGGATTTTTTTCCGTGCGTCAACGTGTGACTTTTTCGTCAGCGCGCTTTCCAAATCTTGTACTTAATTGACGAAATGCTTGACCTCGCCCGGTCGCTCTCGCCACCTAACAGCGCCAGGGGGTTCTGGGGGTTCGGGCGATGGAACCGGTGCGCCAGCGGGCTTGCAGTCGGGCTCGCTGGCGCTTGCCGGTGTCGGATGTTATCGCATCATGAGGAATGCGCCTACAAGCCCATGAAGTGGCTGGCCATGCCGCCCACATTCGTCCAGCTATGCAGCATCCAGCCCGGCTGCTCGTTAGTTTTCGGCGCGATCGGTTGGCTCTCGTGCGCCGCCAGCCCGTAAACCCATGAAGTCGAGGGCGCGACTATAACGGGAGTGTGGGCGACTTGCCCTACCACAACTCGGTGGTGATGGCCGCACACGATGCGCACGACCTGCCGATGCGCGCCGATCACAGCTGCAAAACTCTCCGCGCCCCTGAGGCCAATTCGATCGAACAGGAGGTCGTGGGTCAGGATGGGCTGGTGGTGCAACGCCACAAGCGTCGGCCTATCCGGCGCCGTGGAGAGCGTGGCGTCCAGCCACTCAGCAAGCTCAGGCGTGAACACGCCGTACGTTTCGCCCGGCGCGACCTGGTCCAGCGCGATCATCCGAACTGGAAAATCGTCGATCGCAAACGACATGTTGCCCGTGCGAGGCAAGTAAATGTGCTGCGGGAACGCGGCGCGCAAGCGATTCCGATTGTCATGATTGCCTGGCATCAGGAAAACAGGCGCTGGGGGATCGGCGAGCGCCTCGGCAAGAGCGGCGTAATCGTCGGCGTTTTCGTCGTTCGCGAGATCGCCCGTCATGAGAATCGCGTCCGCCCGATAGGCGCGCGCGCCGTCGAGGGCCTTGCGTAATTGCCTGATCGCGGCTCCGCCATCGTCGGTTCTGACGTGCGTGTCGGAAATCTGGGCAAGAACGAACCGGTCTTTCATCGGGCGCACCCCAAGCTCGATCACGGACTGCGCCGCGAAGGAATGGTTTGAGCGCTTCGCACCACGCTGTCTGTGCCTGCGGTCACACTGCCCGCATCATGGCACCACCGTCTGCTCGGTTGACGTGTCCTGATACGCCCGCCACGCGAGAGGCGCCACATAGGCGAGCCCTGCGATCACCATGAGCCAAAGCATGGCCCATCCGAGGCGACGCGTGAAACGCGCGAGCTTTTGTCGCCGCGACAAGATCTCGAAGGTTTGTACACGCTGCTCGATGTTTTCGAGTGGCTTTTGTCCTCGCGACAGAAACGCCGCGGTCGGGCTGGAGTGCGCCATCGAGCGAAACTCCGCCGACACGAGCGCGGTGCCGGGCTCGGCCAGTTCTTGCAGGCGAGCGGCAACGTTTACGCCGTGACCCAGGAGATCGTCGTTGGAGGTTGCGATCACATCGCCGACGTGCGCGCCAACGCGGATCGGGGGCTCTCCGTGGCCGCGCTTGTCGAGGAGGTCTTGGATGGCCGCAAGCGCGGCGCCGGCGGATGCGAACTCCAACATGAAGCCATCGCCAGCCGTGTTGAACAGGCGCCCGCCATGGAGGGCGGCGAGGCGCTGAATGCGCGTGCGAAGGTGCTCTACCTGGCGAGCCGCCTTGCGTTGGTTGCGCTCCGACAGCGCCGAGAAGCCGACGATGTCGACCGAGACAATCGAAGCGAGGCGCACGGCTCGCTCTTCGCTTTGATGCTGGCTAAGCTCTGACACCTGCGCCCCCAAACGGGGCCGGACGATACGCACTTCAATCAGACATTTCCACGCCGCAACGCCGCTCAGGCGACTAAAGCGCGTCGGACCTCAAATGCCACACCACATGCCTTGAATATAACTGACTGGTCAGTTATATTCAAGGCATGCCGGCTTCCACTCCCCGTTCCCGTTGGAAACGCAGGGCCGCGGCACGCCCGGATGAAATTCTCGAGGCCGCACTCGATGAATTCACCGAGCGAGGCTTCGATGCCGCACGCATGGAGGATATCGCCGCGCGTGCGGGGCTCTCGAAAGCGGGCGTTTACCTCTATTTCCCGAGCAAGACCGCCCTGCTCGAGGCCCTTATCGAGGCGAAAGTCGCTCCTCTGGCGCGCAACGTCGCCGGGATTGCCGGCGCTGGAGAAAACGATCCAATGGGCACGCTGCGCCTGCTGGCGCACGCGACGGCATATCACTTGGCCGATCCGAAGGTGTTCGCGGTGCCACGGCTCGTCATCGGGCTTTCAGGCCGCTTTCCCGAGATCGCCGCCTATTACCGAGAGAAGGTCGTTGCCATCGCGCGAAAGGCGCTGGAGCGCCTGATCGTCACGGCCATGTCGCGCGGCGACATTAGGCGCGTGGATGCGGGCGCGGCGGTGCGCGCCTTCGTTGGCCCCCTGTTCTTCGAAGCGATGTGGACGCATGTGCTCGCAGGCGAAAGCGCTCTGAGCGATCCGCAAAAAATGATCGAGTCCCACTTCGACGTCCTGCTGAACGGGTTGGAGCGCCGCGTATGAAGCGCTTGGTCATCGTCTCTTTGTCGCTAGCGCTCGTGGCTTGCGCGCGCCCGCAGACCGAGTTCATGCAAGGCTATGGCGAGGCCGATTACATCTATCTGGCGAGTCAGGAATCGGGCGTCGTCAGCGAGCTCTTCGTGCGCGAAGGCGACAGCGTCGAGGTCGGCGCGCCGATCTTCAGGCTCGAGGCTGGTCGCATAGACTATCCTCTACAGGGCGCCTCCGCTCAGCGCGCCGCGCTGGCCCAGGCTGTGGAGGCGGCGCGCGCCAATGCTGAGCTTGCGCGCGTGAACTTCCAGCGCACATCTAGCCTATTGAGCGAAGGTTACGTCTCGCGTGCGCGCTATGACGCCGACCGCGCAACTTTGAATGCGGCGAACGCGCGCCTCGAAGAGGCGCGCCGCCAGTATGCCGCAGCCAGCGCGGAGATAGGGCTTTGGCGCGAGCGGCGCTCAGATCTGGATGGCGCGGCCCCCGCAGCGGGCACCATCGAGCGCATATATCACAGACCCGGCGAAGTCGTGGGCGCCGGCCAGCCCATTGCCGCATTGCTGCCGCCGCAGAACATGAAAGTGAGGTTCTTTGCACCAGAGCCGCTGTTGTCACGCATTTCAGTAGGAGCGCGTGTCCTCGTGCGTTGCGACCGTTGCACCGAAGACCTGCCTGCAACGATAAGCTTCGTCGCACGCGAGCCTCAATTCACGCCCCCCGTCATCTACTCGCTCGAACACCGGCAAAAGCTTGTCTATCTGATCGAAGCGCGGCTCGACGCACCCGGCGCCATTCGTCCTGGCGTGCCCGTCGATGTGCGGCTTGCGCCAGAATGAGCGATAACCTTGTCATCGATGTTGCGGGGCTGACTAAGAGCTTCGGCGGACGCAAGGTGGTCGACAATTTCGATCTGCAAGTGCCGCGCGGCGCCATCTACGGGTTCCTAGGACCAAACGGATCGGGAAAGACCACGACAATTCGCATGGTGTGTGGGCTCTTGCGGCCGGAAAGCGGCGCCGGCCGCGTTCTCGGTCTCGACGTCTTGAACGAGAGCGTGCGCATCAAGGAACGCGTGGGCTACATGACCCAAAAATTCTCGCTCTATGAGGATTTGTCGATCCGCGAGAATCTCGAATTCATCGCTCGCTTGTATGGCCTGGATCGGCGGGCCGAACGGCTCGATCGAGCGCTCGTCGAGCTTGGTCTCTCCGAACGCCAAGACCAGCTTGCGGGCAAACTCTCAGGCGGTTGGAAGCAGCGCCTGGCGCTCGCGGCATGCATGATTCATGAGCCGGAGCTATTGCTGCTCGACGAGCCCACCGCGGGCGTCGACCCCAAGGCGCGGCGCGATTTCTGGGACCAGATCCGCCGCTATTCGGCCCAAGGCGTCACCACACTTGTCTCAACTCATTACATGGACGAAGCCGTGCAATGCGACGCTATTGCCTACATCGCTTACGGCAAGAAGCTGCTCGATGCGCCTACGGCGGAGATTCCCAAACAGATCGGCCTTGCGTGCTGGCGCATATCGGGACGTCCCCTGCAGCAGGCGCAAAAACTGCTTGAGGGCGCACCAGGCGTCGAGCTCGTGGCGCGGTTCGGGGCGGCAATCCATGTCTGCGGCCATGATGCGCCCGCGATCGAGCGTGCTGTGGCGCGGGTGAAGCAAGCGCACGCACACGTCGAAACAGAGCGCATCGAAGCCGGTTTCGAGGAGATATTCATCTACTTAATGGCCGAGGGCCGGGACAATTTCCAATGAAACTGCCAGCCTTTCCCCGGCTCGGCTTGCCCGAACTCGACATCTCCTGGTCGCGTGTGTTCGCCGTGTTCTTGAAAGAACTCGTGCAGATGCGCCGCGACCGGCCAACGTTCGCGATCATGATCATGATGCCGATCATCCAGCTGGTGCTGTTCGGCTACGCAATCAACAACGACCCGCGCCACCTGCCCGCCGTCATCGAGATGCGTGAAGACGGGCCGATGACGCGCGCGTTCCTGGCCAGCTTGCGCGCCTCCACTTATGTGGAGATCGTCGCTGTGTCCCATCGCGCTGAACAAGCCGAGGCGATGCTGCGCGCAGGCCAGGCGACATTTCTCATCTCCATTCCCGAGGGGTTCGAGCGCCGGCTCGTGCGCGGCGAACGACCGCAGATCCTCATTGCAGCCGACGCCAGCGACCCCGTCGCCGCCGGCGGCGCTATCAGCGCGGTCGAGCGCATCGCCCAGCAGGCGTTCGCGACCGAGTTCGAGGGCTCGCTGGCGTTCTTGGCGCGCGCGCCCCCACCGTACGAGATTGTCGTCCATCGCCGCTACAATCCTGCGGGCGTCACTGCTTTCAACATCGTTCCGGCTCTATTGGGTGTCATTCTCACCATGACCATGGTGATGATCACGTCCATCGCGCTCACGCGCGAGATCGAACGCGGCACGATGGAGAACCTGCTTTCCACCCCTGTACGCCCGGTGGAAGTGATGATCGGCAAGACCACACCTTATATCGGGGTCGGCGCTATCCAGGTTTCGATTGTGCTGTTGGTGGCGACACTGTTGTTCCGGATACCGTTCACCGGTTCGTTTCCAGCATTCGTCATCGCGGTGACCATTTTTATTTTCGCCAATCTGATGCTGGGCTACCTCATCTCGACGCTGGCGAAAACACAGATGCAGGCGATGCAGATGACGTTCTTCATCTTCCTTCCCTCCATGCTGATGTCGGGATTCATGTTCCCATTCCACGCTATGCCGGACTGGGCCCAGGTCATCGGCGAAGCATTGCCGATCACGCACTTCCTGCGCATAGTGCGCGAGATCGTGCTCAAGGGCGCGGGCTTTCCAGACATAGTCGGCGATCTTTGGCCTCTGACGCTTATCCTGCTGGCGCTCGCATCGCTCGCGCTGCTGCGGTTCCGGCGCACACTCGATTAGGCTGCAGGAAGGCGCCTGCGCAGCTCTGCCTCCCACTCGCCCACCTTGCGCACCGGCGCTGCAAACGCCGCCTCGCACGCCTCGCTCCAGAATTGGGCGCGGGCCGCATCATTGGGGATCCGGCGGCCGACCTCGGTCCGCAGATGTGCTGCGGCCTCGAGAAACTGCGGCAGGCCGGCCGGCAGCGCCGCCTCAAGGCGCGTGCGCACGGCTTGTGTCACGGCCCAGGGCGCTCCAGGCATGGCAACCCCCACCGCCAGTGCTCCGGACGCTGCGACACCGCCAAGGACAACATCGGAATTCTCCGGCGCGCCGAGCATGTGAAACACCGCCTGCGCTGCGCGCGCAGCTAGACGCGCACGCGACGGGTGCGGCTCCGCCATGCCGCACACGACAAGGCTTGCGCCTTGAAAGTCGACCGCGCGCCAACGACGCAGCTTCAGTCGCACGGTCGGCGTCAACGCGCGCATTGCATCTGTGGGCGCAGGATCAAACGCCGTCACGCCGGCTCCGGCAGCGAGGAATTGGCGCGCGAGCCCGACCATCGCCGCGTCTGCGCCGATGACCACGACCGAGCGGCCAGCGAGATCCATGAATACCGGATAGTAGGGAAACAAGTTGCTCACTGGCGCGATCAAACGCGCCATGGAGGCCCGGAGCAAGCCTTAGAGGGCCGCTACACGGGCCCGCGTGACCGGCCCCGGCGCGATCGCAGCAAAGAGCTCCTCAACCAGGGCCTTGTCAGCGCCTTCCCGCGCCAGCATCTCCAAGCGCTCCATGATCTCGTGCAGCTCGCCTATGCCATGCGGGGCCGACGCTGCCGCGATCACGCCCGTCGCGGGGCTCGGCTCGCTCCACTCGTCCTCGCCCAATAGACGCTCATGCAGCCTTTCACCAGGGCGAAGGCCGGTGAATATGATTTTTATATCTCGCTCTGGTTGACGACCGGCGAGGCGTATCATGTCCCGCGCCAAATCGACAACGCGTAAAGCGTCGCCCATATCGATGGTATAGACCATCCCGCGCTGGTGATCGGCTTCGAGCCCTGCGGCGCAGGCCTGCAACAGCGCCTTAGCCGCTTGCGGGATCGACATGAAGAATCTGGTCGCGGCGGGATCGGTCACGGTAAGGGGACCGCCCGCTGCAACCTGGGCCTCGAACACTGGCGCGACCGAACCCGCCGACCCTAGAACGTTGCCCAGGCGCACGGGGATCGCACGCCGAGCGCCGCGCCTGTCGAGAGCTTGGCAATAGAGTTCGCCAAGCCGCTTGGTGGCGCCCATGACGCCAGACGGCGAAACGGCCTTGTCCGTCGATACGAAGATGAAGTCAGCGTCGTTTGCATGCGCAGCTTCGACCACATTTCTCAATCCGCACACATTTGTGAGCAGCCCTTCGCTGGCGAACTGCTCGACAAGCGGTACTTGCTTCAAGGCGGCAGCGTGAAACACGACATCGGGCTTCTCGCGATCAAACCAACGACGCATGGACCCGGACCCGCGAATGTCGGCCAAGGCAAGGGTGGCGGCGGGAATCGCTCTGGCGGCGTTGAAAAGGTTGAGTTCGGAGCTGTCGAGCAAGGTGAGGCGATGGGGCGAAAGAGAAACGATGCGCCGCGCGAGTTGGAGGCCGATTGAGCCTCCACCGCCAGTAATCAGCACGCGCTTGCCGGTGATAGCTGCGCCGATCCGACTCCAGTCAAGCGCTTGGAGGGGGCGATCGAACAGATCGTCGAGTTCGAGCCGCCGCGTTCGACGTTCCTCGATTACCCATAGTTGCGCGCCCACTTCCACTGCCCGCGCGAGCAATGCCTTCACAACAGCCGGTGGAGGCATCTCCGCCAGCAGCAGCCTGCGTTCTGAAAATTTCTTAAGGTCAAGAGCGTCCCAGTTCGCTGCGCACGCCAGCGCGTCGGGGAACCCATCGCCCTTACCAACAATCCCAACGCCGATCACATTCGCGCCAACGTCTGGCTGCGCCTTGATGGTCATGAGCGCCGCGCGAAGCGCCGGCGCCGACCCCAAAAGAACCGTCTGAACCACCATCCCTCACTGCCTCCAGTCCGCAGCGGACCTTCTAGGGAGGCCTCGCCCCGCTTGTCGACCCAATTTGTGCCAGACTCCACAGGCAGGCTGCTGAACTACAAACGAGTGTGACCCAAAGACTCCGTCGGTTGAATTACTCCGGAAGCTTCACTTTGGCGTTACACGCGGCAACTTCGAGGGGCCGATCAAGGCCCGAGCCTTCGATTGATGCTCGCCCACCGGCCGCCGTCACCAGGGCGCAACCCGCTGCCACGTCCCATATCATCGAGCCCGATTCGCGGTAAGCCTCCGCGCGGCCCGCCGCAACATAGGCCAAAGCGGTGGCGGCAGAACCAATCATCCGCACCTTGCGCCAAATGCGCAGTCGATTTTCAAATAACTTCATAGATTCAGCGCTGGCGCGCGAGGGCACACCCGTCTGGAGGATGCCTTGGGCGGGCACTGCAATTTCAGATACCACCATCGGGGCGCCATTCAGCCACGCGCCCGCACCCACCAGCCCCGTGAAGCGCTCGCCCAGAGCAAAGCAATCGACCACGCCGAGAACAGGGTCGCCTTCGCGCAAGAGCGCAATCGACACCGCGCAATGTGGATAGCCGCGCAGATAGTTTACGCTACCGTCAAGTGGATCCACCGCCCAAACCATAGCGTCTGCGCTCGGCCCAGCGCGCACCCATCCCGCCTCTTCTGAGATCACGGGAAAGGGAGCAGTGCGTTCCAAGGTGGCGAGGATCAACGCTTCGGCGCGCATGTCGGCTTCGATCTTAACTTCGCGCCCGTGCTCGGCGGCAATGACATTCCATTTCGCGCGGTGCGCCTTGAGCGCCGCGCCCGCCTCGGCCGCCGCGTGTTCGGCGATCGCCAACAATTCCCGGAGTTCCGCCACGCACGTCCTCCCCCACCCTGATACGCTCCTCGTTGGCCTTGGAGAAGCGCTCCATCCGCGCTTTAAAGCGTCTTTGGACCTCAAATGCGAAACTGAGCCCGATCCAAGCCGTGGGTCGCATTTGAGGTCCGACGCTTTAGGTGCAGCCGGAGGCGAATAATGGATGGGGCGCGCCCAACGGCCCGCGATGTTAGGACTGCGGCAAAGCCGCCGCATGGCCTCGGCGCGAGCGCGCTGGAGAAGCGTCTCGGTCTGCGCCGCCGTGCACGCGAGGACGCGGCGCAGAACCTTCCCCATCACAACGCCGAGGATATCTCGCAGGCTGAACGCGCCGTGCTTGAAGCTGTCGCCGGGGAGCGCGATCGCGTTGAAAAAGCGCGCAACGACGCGAAAACCGACGCCGAGCGGCGCTTGCGAGCGCTGGCGCCCTCGCCTCAAGATTTTGCCGGACCGGCGCTCGATGCGCGTCTGACCTTGAGGCAAACCGCCGGACGCCTTGCCCACGATTGGGGTCAAGAGGTAGCGCGCGCAGAGCAAGCACGCGCCGATCTCGACGCCTTCAAGCGCGCCAACGAATTGCGCCGCACGGCGGTGTATCCACGTTCGACGCTTCTGCAATCGGGGTTGCTCTTGAGCGCGGCAGTGTTTGAAGCGCTGTTCAGCGCGGCGTTGTTCGCCGAAGACGACGCGCGCGGCTTGCTGGGCGGCGCCATCACCGCGATTGGGCTTTCCGGCGCCAATGTAACCTTGGGTTTTCTCGCCGGATTCCTGGGGTTGCGCTACCTCCAGCATGCGCGCCTGCCCATCAAAACCACCGGCGCCCTTGGGTTCGCAACGCTGACGCTTCTCGCCCTGATGCTCAACCTGTTTGCCGCCGATTGGCGCGATCGACTTGCGGCGGCGGCGGGCCGCCAACTCGACGCTGGCTCGGATGCGGGCTTTCACCTTTGGTCGCTGCTGCAGCTTGATTCCCCGCAAGCCATCATCCTCTTGATGCTCGGGGCGGGCGTCTGGGTGTTCGCGTCGCTGAAGGGATACTCAGGCTTCGACGATCCCTACCCCGATTATGGCAAGATGGACCGCGCCGCGCGCGAGGCCGCCGCTTCACTTTCCGCGTTTCGAGCCGAGGCGCGCTTGGAGCTGGAGGCGCCGATCAACGCCGCCCGCACAGCTCTTGCCGGCAGGCTCGAAAAGATGCGCGGTGAGTTCGACGCGATGAACAAGGCGTTCGATGGGGCAGCGCTGAAAATGAACGCACTCGATGCGCAAGCGCGCGCGCTCGACGAGGCCGCGGCCGGCGCTATCCACGCCTACCGGCAAGAGAACGCCGCCTCGCGCACCAGCCCTGCACCCTCCTATTTTGGCCTCGCCCCTCCCTCGATCGGCCCTTCGCTGGACGCCTTAGTCGGCGCGGGAAACATGATCGACGAAGGACGCGCCCGCCTCGCCGAAGCGCAAACTCAGTTCGTCGAAGCGCTGACGGGGCTCTTGGCCGAACTTGATGAGGCGACGCGCCAGCTCGATGCAGGCGGAGTGGAAAACCCATGAGACGCAAGCCGAGTGGCGCGCCCGCGCTCGGCGCGCTCGGCCTCATCCTTATCCTCGCGGCCATGCTCACGCTCGGCGGCCTTGCAGCAGCAGCTTTGATGCTGCGCGCTCCGCCAACAGATCCTGAAACCCTCTGCCGCACCGATGCACCGATTGCGGCGCACACAATCGTGTTGGTGGATTCCACCGATCGCCTCGAACCGCGCCACCGCCGCAAATTGCGAGCCGTGCTGACGCAGGAACGCGCACGGCTGTCGCAATACGATCGCCTTACCGTGATGCGCCTCAATGTGCGACGCCCGCAGGAGCCCTTGCGCCTGTTCTCGCGCTGCCTTCCCCGCCCGCCCGAACAATCCAATCCGCTGCTGGAGAACGCGCGTATGACCCAGCGGCATTGGGAAGAGGAGTTCGAGGGCATTTTGGGCGCAGCCACGCGCAGTGCGCAGTCTGGTAGCCCGCAACGCTCTTCGCCCATCCTCGCGAGTGTGCGCGCCATCGCCGCCGATCCCGATTTCGACGCTGAGATCACAAGACGCCGGATCGTGCTTGTTTCGGATCTGCTCGAGCACGATCCCGAAGGATTCTCGCTTTATGTTCCGGATGCGAATTACTCACATTGGCGCGCGAATTCGCCCGCAGGGCCGCCCGACCTTTCGCTTGTGGACGTGCGCCTGGCGCCGCTTGATCGGCCCGAACACGCCGAGCGACAAGCGGTTGCGTTGCAAGAATTCTGGCCCGCCTACCTTAACGCTGCGGATGTCCAGTCGGTAAGCATCGACCCAGCGCCCTGATTGCTCACCGCTCCGTCCAAGGCCGACTCACGTTACGATCCGCTCAGCTGGAAACGCGGAGGGGCGGTTGAACATCTATTCATGGCAAGGCGCGAGCGGGCGCTGGTACGAGTTCGACGTCGCGCGCGCCAAGCGGGCGTGGGAGCCGGTTGGCGGCATCTTCATGTTCGTGAAGCCGCACAAACAGCCTTCGCTGGATTGGGGCGGGCCAATTTTGCTCTTCATCGCCAAGACTGACGACTTCTCCATTTCACTGGCCCGCCATGACATGTGGCTGGCGGCCGAAAACCTGGGCGCCGCGGAAATCCATCTTCTGGTCATCAAGGACGAGCAGGCGCGCGCGCGCGTCGAGCGAGACTTGCTTGACGCGCAAAGCCCGATCCTCAACCGCAATATGCTGAGGCGCGTGGCCTAAAGCGTCGGACCTCAAAGTTGCTTTAGACGCGCGTCATCGTCTTGCGTTTTCGCGACTGAAAACGCGGGCGGGAGGGCGCGCGGGGATGCGCCGGGGGTAGTTCAGAGTTTGCACCGCTTCCTCGCGAAAGCGATGCGCG